>Ga0136642_1000479_pt1 | contig 21147 bp, 19 predicted proteins | sample LowCatLa1302831Y_FD_115313 | JGI IMG/M metagenome (GOLD analysis project Ga0136642, IMG submission 115313) | Freshwater microbial communities from Lower Cathedral Lake, Yosemite National Park, California, USA - 13028-31Y | ecosystem: Environmental > Aquatic > Freshwater > Lake ... | reverse complement strand
CCAAATCAAGAATTTCAAGGGAGATATTATCCCCCCTGAAACTTGGAAAAAGTTTAACTGTGAAGCAAAGTCGTATGCTGACTTTCCGTTTCATCAGTTATATCAAACAAATGTACCTATCCTAGAGAAATGGATTGAGCAAGTACTTGAAGTTGCTGATGAAGGCGATTTCAATGTAATTATCATGAAGTTCAATAGGAAGGGTAGTTATGTTGCAACACAATTGACACCAAGTCTAATCACAAACTCAAACTTCTTCACATATAAATCATTAAATCATGGAGTCTGGCTCATACAAGATTTTGAATCTTTTTGGACCGCCAACTCCGACCATATAAAAACCCTTTGCGAATAAAATAGCCACCAAGGCACAATAACATAGCAGTTCTGTTTGATCGGAGTACTTCGATCCCCATTGAGGATATGTGAGATACCATATTCAGACTTGGGTACTGCACGATAGGTACCAACGTAAGGTACTAAATGATATAGGCTCTGTTAAAAACTACATCCTATGCACATGGCAAGTTAGCTGACTATAGCTTGTTAGATGTCCCGTCATACACGAATCTAGAGTAGGGAGTACAGGATGACCGCTTCCGCATGCTTTTGTAACAAGGCACAATCTCTTTTAGTCAGTGTGTAGAAAACACTCAGATGAAAACTGTTTTCCCTCAATTTGGCCTGCCCGGGCCGAATTGTGATCTACATCTAGATGAAGGGTACTTAAAGAGCAGTCCTTAATAGACTGTAATTAAAATAGATATTCTTTTTACTGTCCTAAAGATTAGGGTTTGAAAGAAAATTGATGAGTGAGAGCAGAGCGAAGCGATGCGAAACGAATCAATAGACTAACGCAGTTAGTCTTTATGAATAAACTCACTGTTCTCCAATGAGTTATCCGATGATACAAATGACATACTACGGCTTAGAAAAATGGAAGTCCGGATTTTTTAGTTGCTTCCATATTTTCTTCAATCAGACTAGCAACTATTTCTCTTTCTGTGCTGCTTAGTAGTATTGCATCAGTATAGGATAATCCACCACGCATATACCAACTAAATCGCAGGGCTTCTGCTTTAATGGCTCTTGATTGCGATTCATAATCATCTATCAATACTGATATCTGATCATTGCTCATTATCAAGAGCCGTTGCCGAAAAAATTTGATTGGTCAAATTCAACCGAGAATCCATATATTTTTTTGCAGGCGTCGCATTCTGTTTGAATTGTTTTTGTTTTACTGAATTCTAGCATTTCTTGCAATCGTTTTTGTACACCATTTACTATTTGAGTATTACAATTATTATAGAATTCTGTGATATATGTGATATCATTTATGATATCACCATCTGATTCTATATATTCAGTGCTATCTACCAACATTTTAATATTGAGATCAACTATTTTTGACATATGTTTAGTGTACTCATTTACTCTGGCCTCTTCAGGTACCTCAGTGTTTGACAATGCGATAAGTATTTTTTGTTCTTCAAATCTAATTTGATTAGTTTTATTGACACTGAAATAAGCTTGTGGTTTTAGTTTAATATATAGTGAATTACCGCCTTCAACTTTATCATTGTAATCTGGGATACGAATATTACTTAAAACAACTCCTAAATCTACGGCTACACTATTTTCTGCATCACAATTAGTACATTTGGTATCAACTCCCATGCTATTACCATAACTAGCTATTCTTATTGCTATTAGAGTTGCATCAACATCTATACTAGGCATTTGCCAGGCATTTCTAATATTAGGGCAACAACTTTGTATAACATCAATAACTCCCTGTCCATTAAGTAAAGCATCTGGAGTTCGTAATGTAATTTCATCTCTAGAAGTCATTGGATAGACTGCTATTTCTCCGTTTACTGGTAAGTCTAAACTATCTTCTGTCCAATATCGTCCTTTGCTTGGAAGTTGCAAGTAAATTGCAGGTTGTCTAAAATGTTTAGATAATGGGTTTAGGGTTGTCGGTTGCATTGATTATTTCCTATAAATATAGTTGAGTGTATACTTATTTATTAGGCAAAATAACATGGCAGCAGAACTAGATCCTTCACAAACAGCAGCAGTGCTTTCTGACCTTATGGGTAAATTTGGGATGTCAATTGACTCCGCTAGAATGGTACTTGAAATTTTTGAAAAATCATCACGTGCTGCTGCTATGAGTGTCACTAATATAAAAGACAGCATGTCTAAGATGAAGAGTCAAATGGATAAAGGTCAGAAATCTTACAAAGATTTAATACCTGAGATTGAAAACTATAAAAGAAATATAGCAAATTTGTCAGATGCTAATGAGCGTGCTGCTGCGACTACACAACAAAATGCATTGAAATCATCCCAAATACCTAAACTGTTACTGGATAGCACCCTTAAAATAGGAGCAACATTAGTTTCAGGATTTTATGATTACTATAAGAAACAAGCTATTATTGGTGTTAAGGGACTAGCAGGAGAAGGGTCTGCAATCCAGTTAGCTGCAGATTTACAAATTGCCAAGATTGAAGCACTTGCTAGTACTACTACAAATGTTTTAGGGTCAGTGCAAGGATTCGGTGTCGGATTAATGGCTTTAGGCGGCCCCCTCGGCATTGCCGTAGGTGGAATTTTAACGTTGGGCGCAACCATTGGACAATTTGTTACAAAAGAAATGTCTGAGATTGCAAAACTTAAAGTTGAAGTGCTAACTAAAGAGCTAGAAAAATCATTTAAAAGCTTTCAGCAAGCTACTGCTGCTGGTGCATTGTTTGCTGGCGGTATGACTGAACTTCGTGAAGTTGCAGGTCGGGCAGGATTGAAACAAGAACAATTTACTGCTGTAATCGCTAATAGCTCAGAAGCATTAGCTGCATTTGGTGGCGACGTTACTTCAGGAGCAAAAAAATTAGGTGCAGTAGTGGGAGAGTTTGGTAAGGGCGCAAGAACCGAATTACTAAAATTAGGGATAAGTGTTGAAGATCAAACACAAGGTGTTGCTGATTATATGGCAATGTTGCAACAAACTGGATCACTTAAAGGAAAGACTGATGCAGAATTAGCTGCCGGATCAAAAGAATACATGGTTAACTTAAAAGCCATCAGTTCATTTACAGGTGAAGATGTAAAAAAAGCATCAGCAAGAGCAAGAGATGCTGCTATGCAAGGTGCAGTAGCTGCAAAGTTAGCAAAAATGGGACCAGAAGCTTTAACCAAGTTCCAAAATGCCATACGTAATTTAAGCCCGGAACTACAAAAAGCAGCAATGCAAATGTTTGTTACTGGGACTGCCACTGGGGAAGCTGCAGTCGCACTTGCACAAATGCCAGCACTGGCAGAATTATTAGGTAAATCATTATCCGATGTTAGCGATTCATCAGTGTCAACTGACACTGCATTGGATAATTACCAAAATAATGTAAAAACACTAGGACCACTGTTAAAAGAACAAGGGGAAGCAGCCGCTGGTGCCCTAGGAACTGCTGCATTGATGGTAGGGAAATTTACGGATGCAACTAGAATAGCGGTTGACGGAATGATTTTAGGAAATAAAGGGCTAATGCAAGGTACTGGCACAACATTGGATAATGTAAAGGGTCTAGCAAATACACCAGATCAGTTACTTAACGGTGTAATAAAAGGAGTAGCAGATTTTCAAGATGCTCAAGTTGAGTATCAAAAAATGATGACTAAAGCAATAACTACATTTGCAAATGATGTCCCTAATATATTAGAAGGAATGGTTGCCAAATTACGCAAATTAGGAATTTTAGATGATCCTGGCACAACTGGTAAAACTAAATCCGTCACTCAATTCGGTGAGACTGAAGGAGGGGCAGTATTTGGTAATCCCTATATTGGACGCCAAGGGGTAATACAAGGTAAAGGAAAAGCCGATGGTGGCATATCAGTAGGACCATTATCAGGTTACTTAGAAAAATTACATGGGACTGAAGCAGTTGTTCCACTGCCTGATGGTAAAAATATACCAGTGGTTATGTCACAGGATAATTCATCTGACATGATGAACGATTTGTTATCTAAACAACTTTCTTTGTTACAGGAAATGCTTAGCTCATTCAACGACAGCAAACAATTGCAGCAACAATTAGTACATAATAGCTATTAAAAATCAAATATAGTTCAATTCACTGAAATACAAAGATGAAATAGTTGCAGTAATGACATTTGGTCCTGCAAGATATAATAGAAAATATCAATATGAAATATTAAGATTTTGTACCAGTAAGCATGTGGTTGGTGCTGCTAGGAAACTATTTAAATATTTTGTAAAGCAATTTACACCAACCTCTGTTATTAGTTATAGTGATAATCGCTGGGGATCAGGATCAGTATATACTAAAATCGGATTCTTGTATGATTCTTTTACTATTGGTTATTATTATACCGATTACAAGCATAGATATGACAGATCACAATTTCAAAAACATAAATTGGTATTAGAAGGTGCGGATCCAACAATGAGTGAATGGCAAATAATGCAAAGTCGTGGGTATGATCGTGTTTGGGATTGCGGTCAAACTCTTTGGGTGTATCTACCAGATAACATATAAATATAGTTAATCAGAAAGATAAATTATGGCTAGCTGGAAAAAATATTTTAAAACCGCAAATGTCGCTGGACAGGCAAGTCCAATTGGTAGCGGAAATTCTAGTGCTTCTCCTGCATATAGAAATTATCAAAGTAATCTTCCTGAGGTGTATGTCGGTCACCCAAATAGAGTTGAACGATATAATCAATATGAGCAAATGGATATGGATAGTGAGGTTAATGCTGCACTAGATATATTGGCAGAATTCAGCACCCAGCCTGATCCAAACACTGGATTACCTTTCAAAGCTCATTTCAGAGATAAACCAACTGACAATGAAGTTGACATTATCAAAGAACAACTTCAACAATGGGTAACATTAAATGAGTTAAACAAAAGAGCATTCAAGATTATGCGGAATGCTATCAAGTATGGTGACCAAGTATTCATTCGTGACCCAGAAACATTTAAACTAATGTGGGTTGAAATGAGTAAGGTTGTCAAAGTTATTGTTAATGAAGCTGAAGGCAAAGCACCAGAACAGTATGTTGTTAAAGATTTGCAGCCTAATTTGCAAAATCTTACAATGACGGCAGTAACAACAACTGATACATATGCCAATAATCCACAAGTTGGTGGTCCTTCAGGATCTTATGTACAATCAAACTCACCATATACGGGTGGATCAAGATTTAGTCATGCTCAAAATGAAGCTGCAATTGGAGCAGAACATGTGGTACATCTTAGTTTAACTGAGGGGCTTGACATAATGTGGCCGTTCGGCAACTCCGTACTTGAAAACATATTCAAGGTATTCAAGCAAAAAGAATTAATTGAAGATGCGATCATTATATATCGTGTACAAAGAGCGCCTGAACGCAGAGTATTTTATATTGATGTGGGCAATATGCCAAGTCATATGGCGATGGCATTTGTTGAACGAGTAAAGAATGAAATAAGTCAGCGTAGAATACCAACTCAAACGGGTGGTGGTTCAAATATGATGGATGCTACTTACAATCCACTTTCTACTAATGAAGATTTCTTTTTTCCACAAACTGCAGAAGGACGTGGTAGTAAAGTTGAATCATTACCTGGTGCAAGTAATCTAGGTGAAATAACTGATTTGAGATTTTTCACTAATAAATTGTTTAGAGGTCTGCGCATTCCAAGTAGTTATTTACCTACTGGGGCAGATGATGGCACACAGTCCGTTAGTGATGGCCGAGTTGGAACAGCATTGATTCAAGAGTGGAGATTCAACAAGTATTGTATTCGTTTACAAAACATGATTTGCGATGCATTAGATAGTGAATTCAAACTATTCATGCGTTGGAGAGGGATTAACATTGATAGTCAACTGTTTAAGTTACAATTCAATGAGCCACAGAATTTTGCTGCCTATCGTCAAGTTGAACTTGACACTGCTAGAATTAGTGCATTCACTCAATTGGAAGGATTTGCATATTTCTCCAAGAGATATTTAATGAAACGGTATCTTGGTATGGAAGAACAAGATATGGTTGAGAATGAAGAAATGTGGACTGAAGAGCAGGGCGAGACAAAGGGTGAAGCAGGTGCAGAGACCGATGTTGGATTACGCAGTGTTGGTATAACTCCTGGAGGTATTGGTGGAGATTTAGATGCTGCTGCTGCGATGGAAACTCCACCAGAAGAGGGTGGTGTTCCTGGAGGTGCGCCTGGTGGAGTTGGAGCACCGGCGGGCGGAGTAGTACCGGCAGGTGGAGCCACTGGTGGAGTCCCAGCCGGTCCAACAGGAATTTAATATCATTAGATAAATAACTATATGTTTATTACTGAACTTTTTAGTCCTACGCCAGATGGTTATCGTTCCGAAGAGGATGATAACTCTGTTATAAAAATGACAGATCAGCGCAAAAGTAGGTTAACTCTATCTCAAATTGGAAGATTACGTCAGATGAATGATCTTAGAAAATTTGAGCATCAAAAGAAGATTGGTACATTATCCACCCAATACAAGCCGGTAGCAGCAGCAGAACCGGGTATGTAGGCTAAAATAGCCTCAAAATCGCCTGTATGAGGCGATATATTCACATATAATGTAAATACTTTTAACTTACTACTTTAAGGAGATACTATGAACAAATACGAACAGCTTATTGAGTTTATCATCAATGAGCAAGAAGACAAGGCACGTGAACTTTTTCATCAAATCGTTGTTGCCAAGAGCCGCGACATTTATGAAAACCTAATGGACGAGTCAGATTTTGACGAAGCTGTTCACGGTGAAGAAAATGAAGTTGATTCATTATCAGACGAAATTTCTGCCGATGAACATGGAATGGGCGATAATGATCAAGAAGACGGCATGGATGACATGGACGGCGAAGAAGACGGCATGGATGACATGGACGGCGAAATGGGTGACATGGAAGGCGGAGAAGAAGAGGGCGGCATGGAAGAGCGTGTCATGGACCTAGAAACCGCATTAGATGATCTAAAAGCTGAATTTGAAAAGCTTATGTCTGGTGAAGAAGAAGAGCCAGAACATCAAGAAATGTTTGGTGATGACGAAGAAGACGGAGAAATGGAAGCTGGTGAATTTGGTTCTGAAGAGCCAGAGACTGAATCATTCATGCGTGAGTATGTTGAAAAAGTTGCTAAGCCTTCAAACACTGAAGGTGCTGACAATAAGCAAAGCATTGTAGCTAAGCCAAACAGAATGGGTGGAACTTCTGCTAATATCGCCAAGGGTGGTACAGAAGCTGATCCAACTGGTGCATCACAGCCTACCAATGCATATGCTAAAGGCAAGACTCAAATGCCAGGTGCAGGTTCTTATGAAAATGTCCCAGGTGCAAAGACTAAAGGATACACAACAAAAGCTGGCGCCAAAAAAGCTGAAGGTTCTACCACTGATGGTAGCGTCCCAGTTAGCAAACGCAGTGTTGAAGGTAGCTAAGCCTTAGGGACTTATATGGCTTTTTATCTTAAAGAAAATCTTACTTTTGACCATGCCAAAATGGAAGTCCTCTTAGAGGACAACCGTGAAGGCACGGGTAAGAATCTTTTCATGAAGGGTATATTCATTGAAGGTGGAGTAAAAAACCAAAATCAACGAGTATACCCAGTCAACGAAATCTCAAAAGCTGTTACAACTATCAATGAACAAATCAAAGGTGGCTACAGTGTTCTTGGTGAAGTAGATCATCCGGATGATCTTAAAATTAATTTGGACAGAGTTAGCCACATGATAGAACAAATGTGGATGGACGGCCCAGCAGGACACGGAAAATTAAAAATTCTACCCACACCTATGGGACAACTTGTAAAAACAATGTTGGAAAGTGGTGTTAAATTGGGTGTTTCAAGTCGCGGTAGCGGCAATGTAAATGAATCCACTGGGCATGTCAGTGAATTTGAAATTGTCACAGTTGATATTGTAGCACAACCATCAGCCCCACATGCTTACCCTCATGCAATATATGAGGGATTGATAAACATGAAAAATGGGCATAAAGTGTTAGATATCGCCCGTGACGCAAAAGACGATAAAAAAGTGCAGAAGTATCTGAAAGAAGCTGTAACAAGCTTAATCAGAGACTTAAAATTATAGGAGAACATAGCTATGTTTGATAGTATCAAACCATTGATAGACAGTGGCATCATTAACGAGGAAACTCGTACTGCGATCAGCGAAGCTTGGGAAGCCAAGTTAGTTGAGGCACGTGCCGAAATTAAGAGTCAGCTTCGTGAAGAAATGGCTGGTCGGTATGAACATGACAAAAAAGTAATGATAGAAGCATTAGACAAGATGGTAACTGAAAGTCTATCTGCTGAAATCCAAGAATTTGCTGGCGAAAAGCAAGCCGTATATGAAGACCGCGTGAAATTTAAAAATCATATGGTTGAAAGTGCAGGAAAGTTTAATAATTTCATGGTAGGTAAACTATCAGAAGAAATTCGCGAACTACGCAGCGACCGTAAAATTCAAAAAGAAAATTATCAGCGTCTTGAAACATTTATTGTTAGAGCATTAGCTGGTGAAATTAAAGAGTTTGCTCAAGATAAGCAAGCAGTTGTTGAGACTAAGGTTCGTTTAGTTGCTGAAGCTAAACAAAAGCTTGGTGATCTACAAAAGCAGTTTATTACCAACAGCGCAAAGTTAGTTAAAGAAGCCGTAACTAATAAGTTAGGAACTGAATTAACCCAACTAAAAGAAGACATTCAACTTGCTCGCGAGAACTTGTTTGGACGCCGCATATTTGAAGCGTTTGCTGGTGAATTTTCAGTGACTCACCTCAATGAAAATCGTGAGCTACAATCACTCAAGAAAACAATCAATCAACAAACTAAGCAACTTGAAGAATCTGTAAAGATTAATAAACAAGCTCAGCGTATTGTTGAATCAAAGAATCGCGAAATTCGCGTGATCAAAGAGACCGTTGGCCGTAATGAAAAACTTACTGGTCTATTAGGCACTCTAAATCGGGAAAAGCAAGCTGTAATGAGCGAGCTACTTGAAAATGTGCAGACTGATAAATTAAAGTCTGCTTTTGACAAGTATCTACCAGCAGTTCTTACAAGTGGTGCTGTTAAATCAAAATCAACAACCTTAACAGAATCACATGTAGCAATGACTGGTGACAAAACTGCTAATGCTGCGCAACAGAAAGATACTAATGTTATCGACCTGAAGCGTTTGGCAGGGTTAAAATAAAATAGTTAAACCTTAAAGGAAATAAAAATGACTAATGTATTACTAGAAAGCCGTTGGGGCGAAACTAAAGAAGCCCTGTTAGAAGGACTACAAGGTTCACGCCGCACATCAATGTCCGTTATCTTAGAAAACACTCGTAAGCATCTAGCTGAAACTACTCTTGGCGCAACCCAAGCTAGTAACATCGCTACACTAAATCGTGTTATTCTTCCAGTTATCCGTCGTGTTATGCCTACTGTTATCGCCAATGAAATCGTCGGCGTTCAGCCAATGACTGGTCCAGTAGCTCAGATTCACACATTGCGTGTCCGTTATGCAGATGCAATGACTGACAGTAGCGGCTACTCAACTAGCACTGCTGCTGGTGACGAAGCTCTAAGCCCATTCAAGATCGCTGTTGCTTATTCAGGTGACTCATCTACTGGTCGTGCTTCAAGCACTGCTAGCCTTGAAGGTCGGCCAGGTAACAAGATCAATGTTCAGATTCTAAAGCAAGTTGTTGAAGCCAAGACCCGCAAGCTATCAGCTCGTTGGACTTTTGAAGCTGCACAAGACGCTCAAGCCATGCACGGTCTTGATGTTGAAGCAGAAATCATGGCCGCTCTAGCTCAAGAAATCACTGTTGAAATTGACCAAGAAGTTCTAGGTTCACTACGCGGTCTTGCTGCTCAAGAAGCAATTTATAACCAAGCTGCTGTTAGCGGAACTGCTACTTTCGTTGGTGACGAACACGCTGCTCTAGCTGTTCTTATCAATCGTAGTGCCAATCTAATTGCTCAGCGTACCCGTCGTGGTGCTGGTAATTGGGCTGTTGTTAGTCCTGCTGCACTAACCGTGCTTCAGTCAGCTACAACTAGCGCATTTGCTCGTACAACTGAAGGTACATTTGAAGCTCCTACCAACACTAAGTTTGTCGGAACTCTAAATGGCGCAATGAAGATTTATGTTGACTCATATGCTAGCGATAGCCAAGCTGTTCTAGTTGGTTACAAAGGTTCGTCAGAAGCTGATGCTGCTGCGTTCTACTGTCCATATATTCCACTAATGAGTTCTGGTGTTGTTCTAGACCCAGCTACTTTTGAACCAGTAGTTGGTTTCTTAACTCGTTACGGTTATGTTGAGTTAACAAACACAGCATCATCACTTGGCAATGCTGGTGATTATGTTTCAGAAATCGGAATCCAAAACCTATCATTCTTCTAATCTGTCAAGATTTTTAGTTTAATACAAAACCCACTCTGGTGGGTTTTTTTACGGCTAAAATTGTATAGGTTGACTTATATTTGATTCTCATGTATATTGTTAAATAGACTATAGAAGGTGAACGCATCAATGAGAAATAGAATATTAGATTTAGTAAAAACCAAGCCTAAACATTATGCAGTTTTAATAAAACGAGATACACTTTTATCAAATTGGGTAATAGAGAATTCATTAATTCAAAGTGAGTCCTGGCCTAGTATGATATATAGTGCAATTAATAATATTTCCAATGTATGTGAATTCGGTAATATTAAAAAATTTGATAGATGGCCTACTGGATTTATTGGCTGTGGTCCAGCAAGTAGTTGTCAATGTACAAAAGAAGCTATAGCTAAACAAGTAATTATATCAAAATCAAACTATACGACTGAGCAGAATGCTAATATAAATGCCAAAAGAAATAAATCCATGCATGAAAAGTATGGTGTTGAATATAATTCACAACGGAGTGATATAAAAAGTATATGGACAAAACCAAAAATTTCTGATAATGTTCACTCTAAACTAACAGACTATACTTGGATGCATAATGAATATGTAGTAAAACAGAGATCCTCTGTTGATATTGCTAGAGAATTAAATATATATTATTCAACTGTTGCTAGCTATTGTGTTGGGCATGGTTTCCCGATCCGCCGCCGAAGTAATTATTCATTGATGGAAATTGAAATTAAAGAATATGTTGAAAGTTTAGGATTATTGTGTGAATCAAGTAATTGGACTATATTAAAAAGCAAAGAAATAGATTTATATATACCTTCCAAAAAAATAGCAATTGAAATTAATGGCTTATATTGGCATTCATTTAATCCTGCAAATTTCTCACATGAAGATGATACTAGGCATTTAAACAAAACTAAAGAAGCTGCTAGTAAAGGTATATCATTGATACATGTAACCGATTGGGAATGGAAAAACAAAAATGATATTGTTAAATCTATATTAAAATCAAAACTAGGAGTATGTGATAAAGTTTATGCTAGGCAAACAAAAGTAAAATCACTTACTACTGATATAGCTAGACAATTTTTTGATGATAATCACCTTCAAGGCTATATGCCATCTACATATTATTTGGGATTATATAAAGATGAAAGTTTAGTTATGGCAATTTCTGCTGGAAGAAACCGCTTTGCTAAAGATAATAGTGTTGAACTACATCGTATGGCTAGTATAAAATATCTGACCGTAGTTGGTGGCGGTAGTAAATTAATAAAGGCATTGAAAATACTAATTAACAATAATACATTAATATCATATTGTGACCGAAGTAAATCAAATGGTAGTGGGTACTTGGCAATGGGGTTCACTTTACTAAGAACAACTAGTCCTGGATATTTTTGGACGGACGGTAATGAAATATTATCCAGATACAAATGTACAAAACAAAAATTAAGTAAGTGGCTAAAAACATATGATTCATCCTTATCCGAATCAGAAAACATGTTTAATGCAAAATATCGCAGGTATTGGGATTGTGGGAATTATCTTTTTATTTTGTGAAGTAATATTATTTAAATATACTTGTCAGGCGAGTATACTTATGCTCAGATTATTATACAAATAACTTGTGTTAATGGGGAGTTATTACTGCATAAATATTATTATCTCAACGGGATGGGAAGTTACACTAAAGACTCTTCGGAGTCTTTTTTGTCGGCTATAATTTAATAAATATATTATGCTAATAATTGATCTGTTTGAAGCTCGCCGTAATCCAGAACTTAATCCAAAACAGGAAGGCCATGCTGCCGCTGTAGCTTTCTTATCCAAAATACCACAAGATGAATTAATTCATTATGGTGTATCTATGACCGAGCTACCAAAATTAGGAATAAATCCTTCAAGCAAATATAATACACCAATTGGAATATATTTTTATCCGGCATCATATTATCTAACTATCAAAAAGAATAAAAATACATTAGACTTTCAAGATAAAGCTGCCTATATACAAATATTAAAATTAAACGGTAATATATTACAACTTGGTAATGGTGATGCTGATTTTTATAAAAATACATTAGATAAATTACGAGATATGATTCCAGAACTTGCCAAGCAGTTTGGGTCTAATATAGAATTTATAAAAGAACACCTCAGATTTCATATTTCAGCATCTAAATACGAGGCGAAGGTAAGTAATTATGATGGATTTATTTGGTATATACTATGGAAGTTATCTAGTGAGCTAGGAGGTGGTGTTCGTGGTTCGCAACAACGCTATGGTCAAGCTAAACGAAATCCTGTAATATGGAATAAACTTATTAGGATGTTAGGATATTCTGCTGTAATTGACCTAGGCGCTGGTATAATTCACCAAAATGAAATGTTTCAGGGTGTCGCATTAGATCCTGCAAAAATACAATTAATAAAAACTTTTTCTAATAAAGATTCAAATCCAACTAATGAAATACCAATATGGAATCAATTATTAGTCTGGCCGTCAAAAACACCAAAGCAATATATACAATCCGTAAGTATATACATAAGACTTAATAATATAACAACTTCTGTTAATAGAAAAATAGCTGGTAAGGTATTACATAAAGTGGTAAACTTCTTAAAAGCAGATCCTACCATTTTCCTACAGTTAGACAGTACAGATATTAACACCTATGTATTGATGGCAAATTCACTAGATTATAACAATATGGCACAGTGGATACGAATGCATTATGAATTAGCTCTTTGGGATGCAGCAGACAAAAAAGAATTTCAGATGTTACGGAATCTTGTAACTTCTGTGAAGAAAAATAGTCCAGAATTGCTACCACAAACTATTGAATCAGTTAATCATTACATGCCAAAATATCAAAAATTGCGGGCTAAATTATTAAGAATTCCTCAGACTACAGAGACTACTCAAATAATATCAGCAATTGATGAATTGTTTTATTTGATAGGATACGATAAATAAGTATGTTCGCTCTGTTAAAGAGTTTATGCAGAACCCTAAACTGCGTAGTGATATAGAACATCTACACAAGGAGAAAAAAATGGGACGTCCTTTAAATAAAAAATATTTTGGTAATCGTAACGCAGGTACAGCAGTAGCAGGTGATGATGGTCTAGGTGGAAATCAAGTTGCAAGTGTTACACTAGCTACACTAAGTTCATATACAGTTCGCCCAGTACCAACATTCAGTGCACCTGACAAAACAGCCCTTGGCGGTGTAACAGCAACTGGTACAGTAACTTCTGAAGGTTTAACAGCAGTTGTCACTACCGCAGGAACTGGATATAATGTTGGTGATCTACTAACCTTAACTACTGCTGATGGCGGAACTGCTACTGCATTTGTAGCAACATTGGTAGGTGGTGCAGGAACTGGTGCTGCTACGGTTAACTTTACCGGGGCCAGTGCAAGCCGTGGTAGTTTTCAAGCATTACCAGGCGCAAAATTTGCCACAGGCGCAACTGCTCCAAACACGGTGGCAGCAACTGGTGGCGGCACTGGAGCTGAAATAACAGTTACATTCCGTGCTAAAGCTGTTGTAATGACTAACAAAGGTTCTGGGTATACTGACCCTACTGATGCTGCTGTAACATTTACACAATCAGTAACTGGTGCAAGCGTAATGGGAACATCTACTCTTGTTGGTAACAATGAAAATGCTATTAACATTTCTGCTTGGATTCCAACTGTTAACGGTGGATCAAGCTCAGTAGCCGGAGACATTGTGAAACAGGTAAGCGGTCGTCGTTACAAAGTTAAAACAGCGCAAGGAACTGGTATTGTTAAACTAGTTGCAGCAGCTCCTGCAGCAGGACAAGCTACCATTGTAGCAAAAGATTTTGCAAATGCAACATATTATGTCACTAAGTTGACTGGACATAAAGCAACATTGACTAGATTTGGTGGTGGTGCTTATGAATTTGCAGATGGTGCCGCAGTTGCTTGGACATTTGCAGCAGCAACTACTCTCAAAAATGTTACCATTTCTAATACTTAATTGGTAATTAGCTAAGGTATGAAGAGGGCATATGCCCTCTTCCTATATCTATATATTCTTATTAGATAAATATCTAAAAGCGTAGGAATTAGCCATAATGTCATCTACCGATAGAATCTCGGGCAATTATAATTTAATAGCTGTCAATGGAAACATTGATATAACTGCTAACGGTGGTATCGGTACTACAACCATTTATGGAAATTTAGTTGTTATTGGTACACAAACTAGCTTACAGTCAATTGATACATTAGTTAGTGATAATATCATTACTCTTAATGCTAGTGTTATAAATGGTGTGCCTATATTAAATGCAGGAATTGAAGTTAGTCGTGGTGATGAACCAACGGTAGCATTAAGATGGACAGAATCAGTAAGACGCTGGCAAGTTACATCAGATGGGTCATTCTATGCAAACTTAATGGTAAGAGTAGAAGATGACACTGATCCACATTTGGGTGGTAATTTATATGTAAATGGATTTGAAATTCGTTCATATCCTAATCAGAATATTATTCTTAATCCTGGATTTAATGGCACAACATCAGGACAAGGTGGTGTTCAACTTATTTCTGGAAACATAAATGCAAATGTGGTAATAGGATCTTCTGTTATATATTCTAAGTCCCCTGCTGCAGGTGAAACTGGTATATACATATCAAATGAAGCAGCATATGCACAAGAATTAATTACCAAGCGCCGAGCGTTAGTATACGCTTTGGTATTATAGGAATAGACATGGCATTATTAAGTACCGTATTAACAGCAAACATCTCTAGCATTTATACCAGTAATGGTAATAGTGTAGTAACTACAATGTATTTTTGTAATACTAGTAATGTAACTACTGAATTCAGCTTATATGCTGTACCTAAGGGAGCAACAGCAGGACTAACTAATGCGATTTATTATATGATCCCCTTAACTTCACATGACACTTATGTTATTGATACTGAGAGATTAATGTTAGAAAATGGTGATGGAATATTTGCTAATTTGGCACTGGATGCAAATGCGGATGCAAATTCAAGTCCTACTATAGTAGCAACTATAACAAGTATTGGCATATAATGGGTCGTTTCTTAAAAAATCGTGAATTAAGGTCAGGTAGTTACAGTATTAGATTACCAATGGGATCTAGTGCAGTTGGTCCTAATTCTCCGGTTAGTGGATTAATACGATATAATACAACATTTAATAGATTTGAATATTTTGCTATTGATAGATGGAAGAAAGTCTCATCGGGTGACCCATTGGGCGCTATAAAAGATACATTTTATGGTGACGGTGTATTAAGAACATTCGGTCCAATGTTTGAATCATATGTTACTGGAAATGAAGTTAGATTATTAGTTTTTGTTGGTGGAGTATTTCAAAATCCAGGTGATGCATTTACGGTAAATGCTGATATGATTACTTTTACTAGTACTCCACCTGATCAACAACCAATTGTTATATTGCATGGTTATGCTAATTTGAAAGAAGAATAAAATGAGTATAATTAAACACAGGGCATTACAATGGCAATAGGTCGTATATCCGGCCCAATGTTGTTCAGTAATCTTGAGCGACAAGGTCAAAATTTAGCAATTGAAGGTAATTTAATATATTTTGATGTTACTCAACGACGGGTAGGTATTAATACATTTACTCCTAATGTAGAATTAGATGTAGTTGGTTCAGCGAATATAACTAGTAATTTATTTGTTGGTGGGACTGTTATTGTTGGTAATTCTTATATGTTACCACCACAAAATGGTGGTCCTGGTCAAGTTCTAGGGACTGATGGAAATTTTGTAACATATTGGATACAAGCACCACCTGAAAGTAGTATTAGAAGACACAAGTACGAAAAGACAATTGATACTCTATTAGGATTTGGTAATGTAGAGTTTCAAATGGCTTTGGGTGTAAGTTCAATTGTATATAATTTAACAGTATCAAGACCAGTTAAAGTTGAAGTATATTCAACTCCAGAAAGAAATGAAAATAACCCATATACTTTTATAGCAACACCAGAACATTTAACCGATGATGGCACCGTTGTTTTAAATGATGGAAGTAGTTTTCAAAGTAGGCAATACAGTATCTTTGCTAATTTGGAAGATCCTCCAACTGCCAATGTATTTGTTACCATTAGTAGTATTGATGAATATTTGGCAGCTACCCCTGTTTATTTCAGTGTGATTTATTTCCCAGCAGTTACTGATAGTAGACCAACGGTAGATGTAGTTGATACTTTACCGGTGGGTGGATATATTGGTAAAATGGTATATTTGAGACCTGAGAGTAAGACTTATGTGTGGGTAGATGACATGTGGAAACCATTATAAGTAATGTCTTCACATACCCTTTATGAAATCTTTGATAAATAAGTTTATATGTTGAATACTTAGTATTCAATGCGCAAGGAGCAAAAGAATAATGGCTATTCGTACAATTTATGAGAATGTTAAATATGATTTTTATGCAGTAGAACGCAGTGGATACACAACTGTATCTGGGGCAGTATATGATGCAGTGACTGACCTACTTAATCATGGTTTCACGCTTTCTTCTGTGGTATATACTGATAGTAATGGTTTAATAACTACTGGTTCCTGGCCTATTAGCGAAACTTTATATAAACTAGTTTCTCCAGGTATCGGATACAAGGAAACTGATGTTTTAGAAATGGAAGGTGGTACATATCAAACTAAACCATTAAGTCTTGTTGTTGATAGTGTTAATGCTACTGGTGGAATTGTTACGTATCATATAACATCAACTGGTGATTATGATGTTCCTCCAGCTTCTCCAGTTTCAATGGTATATCCAGTAGCGTCTACAACTTTTGTTGGTACTATTACTGCAAGCGCCGCTGTAACTGACGGTGGTAATAATGTAGCTATCTTATCATCTATCACTCCTTATACTATCATTCCTAGTGCACCTGGCTCAACTGGCCCTGCTGATAAGCATCCTTACTCTGGTGGCGGTGTCGGCGTGATGGGTGACTGGCCCACTGCTACTTACCTAGCTACTCGTCAACTTAATGTATTATGGACTACTACAAGTTCAATAGATACAACTTTGATTAAAGTAGGTCAGGAAATATATGGTGCAGGAATACCAACCGGGACCGTAATAACAGCTATACGTACTTTTACTCGCATTTCTGGTGTCTACGGACCCAGTACACCCGGAGTTGCATATGGAGGACAGACCTGGTATGTATTTTCAGATGTTACAACATCAGTAACTGCAATAATAGTAAGTAATCCTATAACAGTAGCTGCTGCTGCAGTACTTCATACACGCGGTACAGGTGCCACTTTTAACAATACAGAAACAATTAGTCCATCCAAATGGACTGCTATTGTTGAGGCAGGTGCAACGGTTGATCCAATGAATGATAATGTTGGTGTGTATGCTAATGTAGCAACAACTACAATAAATTCCATATATGTTGAAGTTGAGGATTTAGTTGGTATTAAAATATATCCTGGACACTTAGTAGTTAGCACTTTGGGAATAGGTAGTATTACCGGAATAACTACAGTGGTAGCCGTAACGGCTAATGCAATTACCAATATTTCAAATGTTACACTAAGTATACCACAGACATTAAGTATAGCAGGCGAACAGCTACATTTTATATTCCCAGAATTGCAACCTTGGAGATTAGCACTTGATGTGTATAGCCCTCAACAAGTCGCAGTATACGCAGCAACACCATTACAATTGACCGATACTGGAAATATTGCTAGAGTTACAAATGAAAATGGAGAAATAGTAGATACTGCTGGTGCAATGGGATCACAACCAACAGGTAGTATGTCTGCTCCCATTTCTGCCGCTGCTGTTGTACCTGGAAAAGTTTATTCTATATTACGAGTTAAAGACCCAGCTAATCCTACATCAATTGTAACTGGATTTACTGCATTAGTAGAAACACAAGATGGTGCTATTAGCAGTGTGTCTGGAGATAAACCAGGACAGTTTTTTACTTGTATTTCTCCGAAGCCAGTGTCAATTATGGGCGACGGCCAAGTTTTAAAAATGGACGGTACACCTTGGTCTGGTGATTCATCACAAGGCTTTGTAAATCGTACAATTAGAGTTGGTGCTTATCCACAAGCATATCCATTGACTTACGCAGTTACTATAACAGATCATGGTTTATTCTTTGGAATGTGGGAAGGAACATGGTCTACATTACAACGAACTTTGAATGCCAAAAAAGACAATTACTTTAATTGGCTGGTGATACAACGCCCAGTAAATAGATTTACGGGTAAAACTCTAACTACTGGTAGAGCACCTGTATTCTGTATTAACAGCGTTGGATATAAATATTGGAAATTCATTGTTAGAGAAGCTGATATATTGCACCCAAGTCAGGGTGATCCTATGGTAAAAAGTAGTATATATGATGCTGTAACCAAAGCACCACTACTACAAACTACTTACTATAGAGTTCCAGCAGATCAGCATTCTGAAGATAGTTTTGCAGTAATCAATACATCTAATCAAATAGCATTAACGGAAGATAGTAAATACTTAGTTGGATTTTTACATAATTTAACCACACCTAGATTCAGATATTCAGAAGAGATAGATATGATTGGACAAACCTCTGCTGATGTATGTATGTCTAGTAATGATATTTCATTAACAACATATAATGAATCTGGTCCTAGACTATATCGTGCTATGCCATCTAACAATAAGTATAACTCGGGTCTTAGAATTTGTATTCTTAAAGATACCGCAAATTAATCAGGAGTTTTAATATAATGGCTTGCTATTCAGTTCAAAAATATGGATTTACTACCATCTCAGAAATGATGATTGACATTGTTTCTGAGATGACAACAACACTAGGTTCGTTGGTATCTGCCACGCACTTTGTTAAGGGTGTTACTTACACTATTGTTGCTGTAGGATCTGATCCTACAGATTTCACAAATGGTGCTGACCCTTTATATGCAGCAAATAATGTTACAGGTACTATTTTTACTATGGGAGCAACCCCACTTACTGGTAACGGAACAGCAACTATTCTTAAAGATGCACCATATTTTGCAGTTAAATTTGGTACACCTGGAATTACTGGAGCAGTTATTTTAGAAACAACTGACGCAGTTGACCCAATGGCAAATGTAGCTTCCACCTTTGGCGGTGCAAATTCTACTATCAATGGAGCATGGCGGTTGTGTTTTAACCAAATAAGTGAAGTTCAGTTAGCAGTTCACGCTGGTACAGCATTGCAGTTGAAGGATGATGGTACAATAGCTTATTTAAATAATAGAGGTCTAGCTTCACACATACTTAAAGAACCTGCGGGAAATATCGGTGCTGATTGGACTGGCGCTGCAGGAATTCCACTAGCAACTGATGCAAATCAAATTTGGCTAAATCGTACACCTGACATTGGATCGGAAAATGCATATCCGATGAGTTATGCTTTGACAATTACCAATCGTGGTGTATTCTTGGGTGTATGGCAAGACAGTCAGGAAGAAATTCCACAATCTACTCCTGGAATTCCTGAAGTGGTAACAGGTGCATATGGTCGTAGTCCATTTAGATGGTTCTTAATACAGCGTCCAGTTGATCGTATAACTGGTAATGTTCGTGGTGGAGTTTCAACTGCAGAAACAAGCAGATGTCCTGTGTATTGTATATCAGGTACTGGTGTACCAACTGATTACAGAAAATTCGTTGTTAGAGAAGTGGATGTAGTAAGTCCTAGTCAGAAAAAATATGCAGCAGTTCCATCAGAGGATACTACTGCATTACTAAATCCATTCCCACAACAGTCATTGACTGAGGGTGGAGAGTTCGTTGTTACATTCATCAATAATCTTACTACTTCTAGATACAAATATGCAGACGAGCTTGATATGCTAGGTACAGTTAGTGCTGAAGTAATCGGAGCTGGTACTAGCATTGATGTTACTGTATACGCTGAAGCAGAGACTCGTACTTATACAGCCGTATATGCAAATCAGCAATTTGGTACTGGCATGAGACTAATGTTATTGACTGCATGTTCAAAGGTAATTGAAGATAGTCATCTTGCATAAGACGGTGAAATGTTCAGTAGCATCTCGGCTTGTACTCCCAATAGTCAGGTCTATGTAACTTTCCTGTCATCAACGAATCAAATTCTTGACATTACATCTGCCGTTGATATTACTGTCAACGGCAGTTTAATTGAGACTAGACCAATAAGTCTACTCACTGGCGATTCAGTGACAGGGACAATAACTACTCCCTCAGGTTATTTAGCACACGACCTTTATCCATATACACTTGATGATAAGCAAAATTGCTTTGCAATAGTAAATAAAAATAATTATCATCCTACGGTAACAGTAGATGCATCACGCAAAAAATGGTACAACTATATCCCTGATAATTTCATGATAAGCTTTTATCATTCCGGTATTATACAACAAGTATATCCAGGATTCGGTCAAGGCACGATTGATGTTAGTAAATTACATATAATATTGAGTCCAATAGATAACGCAGTATTCTTTTACTCATCTCAAAATGTATTAGTATGTAAAGCGATATTACCTGCAGGACCAATAGAATATCAAAAACTAATAACTACTTATCCAAATTCATCAATTATAATTTATCATGCTATAATTTTATGTAATAATAAAAAATTATATAGAATTAGAAT
>Ga0136642_1000477_pt1 | contig 21157 bp, 27 predicted proteins | sample LowCatLa1302831Y_FD_115313 | JGI IMG/M metagenome (GOLD analysis project Ga0136642, IMG submission 115313) | Freshwater microbial communities from Lower Cathedral Lake, Yosemite National Park, California, USA - 13028-31Y | ecosystem: Environmental > Aquatic > Freshwater > Lake ... | reverse complement strand
GGTGGCGGTGGTGGATCCACAATTTCCACCTATTCCAACGCAGGTGCCGTTCTCTTTGCTACTGGCACATCCACGGGTCTTCAAGGCAGCTCCAACTTGTTCTTCAACCAATCGAACTTGGGCATTCAGAACACAACCCCCGTAACAGCTCTCGATGTGGGCGGTGGTGTCACCATTCGCAACGGCTATCGTCCTCTCTATTCCAACGTTGTGTCAACACCCTTGAACGTTGCCGCCAACTCGTATGGCACCCACTACAACATCACGATATCGACATTTTCGGCCATCAGTCTGCCCACGATCGTGTGGGCCACCGACTCCAACGCCTACTGGGTGTTCCGCAACAATACGGGAACGTATTTGAACGTTGCCTTTACCTACACGAGTGCCGGAACAACCGCACCCACAAGCACGACAATTCCCCCAGCAAACTCCGTGACCATGATGCTGACCTACCCTGGCGGCGGCACGACCTCTAACTATGTTTTGTTCTGAGAACACAATGCTAGGAACGTCAAAAAGCATCTGGGGATTTGATCCTCGGTCGGTACCGGGGTGCACACTGTGGCTGGATGGGGCTGACAATGCCACCATGAACTCCACGACAGCAGTCACGGTCTGGAACGACAAATCCGGCCAATCAAATACCATGACGGGAACGGCAACGTGGTCGGGCGGCACCATGGTCTTCAACGGCAGTACAAACGCATTTTCTAACACGGCATATGCGTTCCCATATGCTGCGTATTCCATGTTTGCCGTGTACTCGAACACCACAGCTCCTGCATCGACTGCGTACATGAATGCGGTCTACGGATCCAACGGCTATCCGATGTTGGGCGTGTATGGAGCATCCAAATTTGTGTCTGCTCGGTCTGTGGTGGCGAATACGGGTGCGTTGGTTGCTAACGTAGCTGCCTCCTCCAACGTCTTGGTGTCTGCTACGTATACGCCGTCGACGTTCTCACCGTTTATCAATGGAACTGCCGCGACGACCTTGGCTGGAACCACGTTGATCACCACAGGCCTCTATCTTGGTGGGCCCTCCAACTACTTCAACGGATCCATCTCGGAACTGCTTGTGTTTGGAACAACGCTGACGAACGCCCAGCGTCAATCTGTCGAAGGGTATCTAGCCAAGAAATGGGGCATCACATTGCCAACCACACACCCCTTCTACACAACTCCGCCCTTCAACCGGTATTTCAGCCCCACTGACCTTGCCGGATGTTCGCTGTGGCTTGATGGGGCCGACAATTCGTCCATGAACTCCGCGACAACCGTAACAACATGGAACGACAAATCCGGCCAATCAAATACCATGACAGGAACCGGCACATGGTCAGGAAGCAACATGACCTTTAACGGCAGCACCCAAGCATTCTCCAATACGACGTATGTGTTTCCGATTTCTGCGTATTCCATGTTTGCCGTGTACTCGAACACCACAGCTCCTGCGTCGACTGCGTACATGAATGCGGTCTACGGGAGTAACGGCTATCCGATGTTGGGCGTGTACGATGTGAACAAGTATGTGTCTGCTCGGTCTGTGGTGGCGAATACGGGGGCTTTGGTTGCTAACGTAGCTGCCTCCTCCAACGTCTTGGTGTCTGCTACGTATACGCCCTCCACGTTTTCGCCATTTGTCAACGGATCCAACGCCACGACCCTAGCCGGAACCACATTGGCAACCACCGGTCTCTTCGTCGGTGGGCCCTCCAACTACTTCAACGGATCCATCTCGGAACTGTTGATTTACCCATCAACCTTATCACCGGCCCAGCAGCAACAGGTAGAAGGATATCTGATCCAAAAATGGGGACTGCGTACCCAGACAGTGGCTGGGCATCAGTACAAGCTCATTCCACCAGCAGTCTCGCAACCAGCACAGTTTAGCGAGGTGACACCGGGAAACTGGGCTCGTGATTGGAACCCCTATTTGCAGTCGTTGATTGCGTCAAACAATTCAACGAATGCCACGGTTATTCCGACGGTGAGTTATGGAACCGGAGGCGCCTCGCTCACTCCAGCATTGTCTACGCAGAATTACTTGGGTGGCGTGTTGGCTCCAAACGGGAATATTTATTGCATGCCGCTCGGTGCTTCGAACATTCTGATTATCAACACCACGACAAATGCCGTGAGTTATGGAACCGGCGGTGCCTCTCTCACCCCAGCATTGTCTACGCAGAATTACTTGGGTGGCGTGTTGGCTCCAAACGGGAATATTTATTGCGTGCCGTATGTTGCTTCGAACATTCTGATCATCAACACCACGACAAATGCCGTGAGTTATGGAACCGGCGGTGCCTCTCTCACCCCAGCCTTGTCGACGCAGGCTTACGTGGATGGCGTGTTGGCTCCAAACGGGAATATTTATTGCGTGCCGTATGGTGCTCCGAACATTCTGATTATCAACACCACGACAAATGCCGTGAGTTATGGAACCGGAGGCGCCTCGCTCAGCCCAACACTATCGACGCAGTATTACCAGGGTGGCGTGTTGGCTCCAAACGGGAATATTTATTGCGTGCCGAGTGTTGCTTCGAACATTCTGATTATCAACACCACGACAGATGCCGTGAGTTATGGAACCGGAGGCGCCTCGCTCAGCCCAACACTATCTACGCAGAATTACGTGGGTGGCGTGTTGGCTCCAAACGGGAATATTTATTACGTGCCGAGTGTTGCTTCGAACATTCTGATCATCAACACCACGACAAATGCCGTGAGTTATGGAACCGGAGGCGCCTCGCTCACTCCAGCATTGTCTACGCAGAATTACGTGGGTGGCGTGTTGGCTCCAAACGGGAATATTTATTGCGTGCCGTATGTTGCTTCGAACATTCTGATTATCAACACCACGACAAATGCCGTGAGTTATGGAACCGGCGGTCCCTCGCTCACTCCAGCATTGTCTATACAGAATTACTTGGGTGGCGTGTTGGCTCCAAACGGGAATATTTATTGCGTGTCGAGTGTTACTTCGAACATATTGATTATCAGCAACACATACACCCAGAAACCATCGTCCAACTACTGCTTGTCTGCTTTCACAAACAAGTTCTGAACACACGTCACTCCCTGCGGTCGTTCCTTCGCCCGGTCGTTCCTCAAGCCCTTGACACATGTATCCTCAACACATTTCCCTGAAACGAGTACGATACCACGATGCCCGTGAGCATGGACTGGATGGCGGCCAGCACGATCTCAATCTCCACGCCCAACAGATACCATGTATATCCGACAACATCACGAACCACACCGTCTGAGCAAACGCTCGGGGGTGTGAAGGGAAAGGATTGGACGACGTAGATACCCGGAAATCCAGCGGCCGCCCAGGCAAAGAGCTGGGGGCGGTATGCCTCACGCGTGGGGTTCAGAAGAGGAGCCAGTGTCGCACGATCGGCGGCTTCCTGAGCTACAACGGCAGCGTGGCTGGACATCAGCTCATCAAGTGTGGCAATGTGAGGCGGCTCAATGATACTCGCCTCCGGGGTGGGGAAGATGGGTTGTGCGAGTCCAGTGGCGTCCATTTAGTAGTATACAATAGATAAGCATGTCGACCGGTCCGCAAGGCGTGCAGGGGATTCAAGGTGTAAAGGGCGACCAAGGAATTCAGGGAGCAACGGGAATTCAAGGCCCACAAGGGTTACAGGGACCAGCGGGTAGTGGCGGCGGTGGCGGCGGGTCGGCAGGAGCACTCGTGGTCCTGTCAACGTATACCGGACCAGCCCAAAACACGATTGCGAACGCAGTCTCACAGTCGAATTCAACGCCGGTCGTTATCTGGTCGAACGTTCTCCCTTCGACGGTAAAGGGACACGCAGGAGTGTTGTCGGTGTTTTTTAGTTTGTATTCACTCACAACGTTCGGCACGAGTACGGCGTTTGACTATGGGTTGTATATCGACGGAAACGCAGTGTCCTATGGAGAATCGAACACAGTTCGCTACGTACAGACAACAAGCTCAGCGTACGCAATGAGTTCAAACGGCTATATGTTAGGAACGAACGGCGTGGTGGGGTTGATGCCCATACATGTCCCGCTATACATCCCACCGACTGCGACCTTATTACAGATTTCTGTTGCGAATTCCGCATTACCGCTGTCACCAGTATCATCTATCTCCGTTGGATATACGTCGAACAATCTGACATCTAGCGGTACATCAAATACATCCAGTTACGTTCCGCAGACGGCATTTACCACATCCGGAAGCAATACATATGTGGTTCCGTCGACAATCTCCACTGGAACCGTAAACGGTGTGTACATCTACTGCTGGGGATCCGGTGGACAAGGAACGAACAACGGAGCAGGTCGGTTTTCTGTTGGAGGTGGTGGCGGATTCGTGGGGGGGTTTTACTCTGTACCTACGGGAACAACGCTGACGTACATCGTTGGAGGAGTCCCGGGAACAGGATCACTCGCGACAGGTGGTGGCGGTGTTGGTGGAGGCAACACCGGTGGACAAGGATATGACGGTGGCGGTTTCTCAGGAGTGTTTCTGGGAGTACCGTCACAGTCTACGGCAATTTGTATCGCAGGCGGAGGAGGAGGAGCGGGACTCGGTGGAAGCAACGTCGCTGGATGCGGTGGCTATCCCACCGGTGGTGCTCCAACTCAATACTTTAGTCCATACACGGCGTCTACGCTTGTGTTGGGAGGTACACAGACTGCAGGTGGTGCAGGTACTCGTAACCCCGGTGCGGCATTATCTGGTGCTGCGAGTGCAGGTGCGTCTGACGGCGGTGGTGCAGGTGGTGGTGGATGGTATGGCGGAGGTTCGCACAATGGTGGTAACTGGGGTGGCGGGTCTGGATACTTTGGCGGTGCGGGTGGCAGTAGTTTCGTTGGAACAACCCTCGGTGCGTCGCCGTCGCCAACAGGTATTGGATTCACATCGGGTGCCGTTACATCAAACGGAACGTACCCGCAATCATATGTACCCGCTGCACCCGGTGGAATCACCAACACTTACTATATTTCATCGGGAACATACGGGTATGGCGACGTTACATCCCTTCGAACGGGTGCCGGAATGGTGGCAATTGTCCCAGCTGTCGGAACAAACCCGACCTACGTTGGTGTGACTGCGAAAATGTTGGCCACATAACACAATGGAGATTCTTGTGTCTGGAAGTGTTGCTCTCAACAGAACATTTCGCTGTCAAGTCTCTGTGCCAACTATTACAACCAACCACAAGGTGTTTCTCAAGATGGTGTCGTCTGCAATGAAGGGTGTTGTGGTTGTATCCGAGATTACATCAGGTGAGGGCTTCGGACTTTCGTCGACCTCGTCTGATGATATTGGGATGCTCGTGTATTTTGACGTATATCTTCCCAATTAGTCCGTCCCTCCAAACTTCTTGTAGTAGTCCGCGTAGGACATGGGCGTCGGTCCAGGTGTCGGTGCTCCACCGGGAACTCCAGCCGGTGCATAGCGCTGGAACAGCTTCTGACCTACGGCCGCAGACGCCTGTTCCTCGGTGATCTCACCCTTCTCGATCTTACGCTTCAGTGCCAACATCTCAAAAAACGTAGCATCCAGCCGATCCTCTACATGCATCTGCCAGATGGTCGGGTAATTGAAAAAGAGTTGCTCATTCTCAGCCTTTACCTTCGCCTTGAACTCGTCAGGTCGAAGATGACGCCACTTCTTCTTCGAATGATCCATATTCCGCACCTGTGCCTGAAGCTCTGTGGCCGTGAGTTGGATGGTGTTGATGTGTTGCTCAGCCTCTGCAACCTGCTCGGGGGTAAGCTCAATGCGCTGCGGTTCCGCCATTATTCAGTGAAGGCATAGAATGTATAAGTGGCTGTAACGCAGTCATCAACCGACCACACTCCTCGTGTGTGGTCATTCCTGTCAGAATGATATTGCCAGTGCGGAACACCTTGGCGATCCACTTCACATCTGGGAAGTAGATCTTCACCGCTGGATAGACGGTCGGCTCATACTCCGTTCGCACTCCTGACTTGCGCAGATTGGAATACAGTGTCTCGCGCGAGAGACTGGCAGTCTCTGTCAGTCGCGTCTTGTAGTTCATCAAGACCACACGGCGAACCTCCGTCGTCCACTCACCGGTAATTGCCTCTGGGCAGGACGCGAAGATGTGAGTGCGTAGCCGGTTCATGACCGAACGGTCATACCGCTCGTCCAACACGCCTGTCAGGTGGAAGACACCATTCTGGAAGATCTTGACTGTGATCTCCTTCTGCCTCAGTGTCCCATCACCCGAGTCCAGACTGACCAAGGTGATGGAATTGTGTCCGAACCCCGTCGTCCGCTTCGGGGCTGCCTTCTTTGCTCGGCGCTTGATTAGGTCACGCTTTGAAGATCCTCGTGCAGGAACACCTTGCTTCTCGATCTTAATGATGGACTCCGTCAATGGGAGGGACTCCAGAAGGAGGTTCGTGTTGAGACGTACGTTCGCTGTGTACAGCACCACCATTGTTGTGAGTGTCGGGAGCTCCATGAGATGGCTGTAAATGGATGGCCATCATTTCGTTTTTCCACGCCTGTGAAAAGGAGATGGGTTCGCGTGTAATCACGTGGCAATCGAACTCGCGGATCACCGGTCTCATGCGCGTCTCTTCCATAGGATCGAGCATCCACCCTTCAAGATAACCAAACCAGAGTGTGGCTGTCTTGTGGTGGGAAAGAATACCAAGTGCAACGTCTGCGAGTCCGCTGAGCGGTTCCATCGACAGATCAAAGCACCCGGTCGGTTTTGGTGCGTTATACACGTAGACGATTAGCATCTTATGATACTGCAGTAGGATATATGAAAGCACTCTTCCACTTACGAGAGCCATCTGCGTTGTAGGCCCCCATATTGGTTCCGGGACAGGCACTGCATGTGGTTGTGAAGTTGACCTTACCCAGCTGCCATGCGATCTTGCCACACGCAGGGCAGCAGTTGGCACCAATCGCCTGACGAGCTGCGGCAATGACGTCCTCCTTGCGGAAGTTCGGATCGTTCGGGTTGAGGAGCGTAGACATCACCATCTTGTCTCCAATCTCCATGAGCTGGTTGACCTGTGTGTTGGCTACTGCCTTGGCAGCCTGTTGTCCGTTCGCCACTGTGTTCTGGCTGACCACTGTGACTGGCCCCAAGCAGTTCTCGTTCTTGATCTGCGAGACACCCGGTACGATCTGCTGAGCCTGTGATGTGGCCTTGGCATTGTTCGAGTTCCACATAGCCGCCGTTGCACTGGACGATGCATACGTCGTGAAGGCAGATGCGTCCTTCACGCGGTGACCACGGGCGATCGTGGCACATGACGGTCCACGCGTACTGGGAGCGTTGAGCGTGGTAACCGTCGCCGTCGCAGGTAAAAAAGTTTCGTAAACCACAGCTGCCGCCTGTTGGCGCTGGATCTCGATCATCTGACCACATGTCATCTTGGGACGTGTGTCTGTGTACTTCGGAGTGCGAAGTTGCTGCCTCACCAAATACTCGCTACACGAGGACATGCTTATCATTCACCAAGAAGGAATTCAGACTCCAGGATGCGTCAACAGATGCCGACGACAGCATTCTCGCGTCAATCCAAGATCGTTGAGTGCGCGTCCCTCAGCCGTCACCTTGGTATCGTTAGTGAGATACATGATCTCCGAGTCGGGTGCGCGACCCTCCTCGCGGCGATAGGCCTTGATGAGACGCTGATACTCCTTCCACTTACCGGCGATGGGGAGGTTGCAGGTATAGCAGCGGATCGGAATCGGGAAATCCATGCCTCCGTTCTTATTTGTGAAGCACAGTTCGTTTTTCGCAGACTAGAACAATGAAGGTAAAGTCTGTCTATCTGGCCGTTGGAGCCGTTGTGCTCCTTGCACTGTATCTGCTTATCAACCCCCCGGCTCCTGAGTTTGTGTCCACAAACCAGCGGGACGTGGTGAGGTTCGGAGCCGACTCGATCGATGTCCAGATGGGCATGGGCACTTTCCGCCGGGATCCACCCAACGTATTCGCATCGAAGCCCGAGCTCAAGCCACTTCTGCTCTTCCCCCCGTCCCGCGAGGATCTCGAACGACTTTCGGGCCCGGCAGTGAGTGTGTAATAATGCCCGACTGGGTGTTGGTTGCAACAAGTCATTTCATCCTCCTACCCGTTATCGCATATCTGAACTCGCGTGAATACGCGTGTGCTGGACTTGTATTCGGAACGTACGTGTCTTCAATCCTTCACCATTCCACGAAACCAATGTCCGCTGTCATACTATATACAGACGTTGTATTCGCACAGGTTGCGAATCTATGCGCCATCTACACCACTCTTCGGTGGATTCCGTATTCGATACCTATTTACGTATGCTTCTTGTCCTGTCCGTTGATGATTCACTATTACGGGTATCAGCATAAAATCCTTGGTTGGGATTCAGATCCCGCGGTCTCGACGCGGTGGCACGGATTCTTACACATATTCACATCTCTGGCGTCGATGCTCTCGATTCTCCTCGCTTTCACGGAAAAGTCGTGAGGTGTATATGCCGAATTGGGCGTTGGTTGCATCGAGTCACTTCTTTTTGATTCCATCTCTCTCTGCCATCTCGGTAGGTGGATACATACCCGGAGGGCTGGTGTTTGGAACCTATGTTGTCTCTTCGTTCTATCATGCGACAAAGCCACGATTTTCATGGATGTTACCTGTCGACGTGGCATTTGCGCATATTGCCAATGTCGTCATGATCTGGACAACTGCGCAGTGGGTGCCATATTCTCTGCCAGTCTATGGTCTGTTTATAACATGTGCAACAACCATCTATTACTATGGGCAAAAATATACCTGTCTCGCATGGGATCCCGACCCAGTGGTCTCGACACGGTGGCATGTGTTCATGCATGCGTTTCTAGGAACGAGTTCGGCCTTTTCGGTGCTGATGGCTGCGAGGTCAGGACACAATGTATTGGGTTTCTTTCACCATGCCAACTCCAGTTCCTGAGCTGACCAGAACTCAGCGTTCCCGTTCGGCATGAGACGCTGGAATACGTAGGGGAGTTTCCGCTGCTCAATTTCACGCTTCACGACCTGATCCAGAAACTGCGGGTCGCTTGTCCTGAGTCCATCTAGACTCACAAGCGGCTTGGCACCCTCCGCGATCTGCTGCTGACGAGACGCCAACAGCACTGCATATTCATACTTGGTGAAGTACGGCTTGGTGACGCGCGGTGTCTCCATGGCCTTCACAACCTCAGAACGGAAGACAGGCTTAACCTCAGGATGGTCAGTGGACATGTCCTTCTCTTGTCTAGGAACATACTCTTTCGTTTTCAATAAATGCCGATCATCCGTGGTGCTGCGTCGGACTTCACACAGTTTCAAAAGAGCAGTGCACAGGCGAATAGTTTCTTCACATGGAAGTATTCGCGCGTAGGCCAAGTTGTTCAGGCTCCCTCGATCACATCTTCGCAGTCTCTTGCGTCTCGGGAGTCTCTCCGTGCATCGTCAAGGACCGTTGCGTCCTTTGTGATCAATACGCGGGGAAACTCGACCACAACGGGTGGTGCTGACCAGTCGAAGTCCGTGCTGTTTCCCGGACAGCCCAGATATTTCCTGGATTGAGAACAATGCCTACCCGCTCTGCATCGGATTACCTGAGTTTTGTGAAGGCACAAGTCGTGTCCAACCCTAATGCCAACAGTGCCGCAGTACCTCAAGCTCGTAACGTTCTACGCTACGAGGGCGCCGGACAGTACCTGAATGCGGTGACTCAGCTGTCTGCTATGAGCTACGCAACAAGGGGACAGCTTGTTCCTCAACGCGTAGCGCCTCGTCAAGTTGTTATGAACCGCTCTAACCCAAAAGCGCTTTCGCAGGCTGCCTTCCTCGGCTCCGCGGGTCCTCTTGGTCAAGTGGTCAACCAACCCGCCGCCAAGTACTCGGGTACCAATCAACTGATTGTTCTCCAGACGAACTTGATCCAGAACGCCAATGCCAACGCCGGACGCGGTGGCACCTCGTTCACGAACTTCAACCAGGCCATCACGAGGGCGTAAGTACTTTTTACTCATTGAAGAATAATGGCGCTTTCCGAAGGACTAAAATTCAAGTACTCGCTGTACACGACGCTTCTGTTCTTTGTCTTAGCGAGTCCGACCTCGTTCCGCATCACCAATCGTCTCTTCGGGGGGGCCGTAGCGTCGCCGAGCGGATGCCCGACAGCGGTAGGATTTGCACTGCATACGTTCGTATTCTTAGTTGGACTGTATGGTCTGATGTCGCTCCCCCAGGATGAGAAGCGTTAGGACCTCGCACGTCGCTTACGCTCCTCCCCACCGATCCTTTCAGGACCGTGCGTTCTGCTTCCACATCGCATCGCAGACTGCACACTGGTACATCCAGGTTACATTGACTGAATCCAACTTCACACCCACAATGTCCGACTCCTTCCCCTGCGTAGCGCAGGTGGGATTCAGACACGTCATGTTCTTGAAGCGAGGCAGGGTCGGGTCATGCTTCAGGTACGGATTGATCGAGTACTGAACCGACGTATCTTGCTGAAGGTCATGCTCGTAGATCACCACCCCTGACTCCTCCTCGTAGGGACAGGCGCGACACTTTAGGTAAGCCTTACCATCACGCTCCATGATGTCGTAGAGAAAGTTGGAGCACTGCTTACAGAACTTCATTTTGCTTACTGTTTGGTAACAAAAGGTTCGTCCGTTTTAAATGATAGAAACCGGTTTCGTGCGTTCAAAAGGAATCAGTCGCCGGCGATTAATCGGGAGAGTAATTAACGATGCTCCACCCCTCTCGCCTCGATGACTTCCTTGCGAAGCGCGTTTCGGAGAGCGGAAGTGGTCAGGAGACTCATCAGCTCGGCGGATCTCGAATCAACTACCGAATTCTACCTGAAGAAATGAAGGAGTTCCGTGAGCTCTACTGCGAGTACATCAACGCCCGGTGTCCCACGCCGACACTCTTCGAGAAGCTGTCGCAGGGAATTGCACCGCTTCGTGTTGATCTGGATCTCAACTACAAGGGAAAGCACTCGACTCCGTTTCACACGCATGAGCATACCAAGGCCTTCATCGAAGCCTACATGGCAGAGGTTGCCAAGTACCTGGTGATCAAGGAGAGTACGGATGTCTACGTGATGGAGAAGTCGTATCCGACGTGGTATCCGGGCAAGGATCAGACCAAGTCCGGTATCCACATTGTCATCCCGAGCCTGATGGCGGATGCCAGGACGGAGACGGCTATTCGCGGTGCACTCGTTGGTCGTATGGAGTCATTCTTCCAGGGTGTTCCGGTGGAGAAGGGTTGGCGCGAGGCCTACGATGAAACGCCGCTGACGCGCAAGTGCACGTGGTGGCCGATGCTCGGTTCGAAGAAGTGGGACGAACACGGCGGACTTCCGGCTCCCTATCAGGTGAAGTATGTGGCTGAGTGGGATCCGGAGGACGGGAAGGTTGCGATTGACGAGGATCGCGACAAGAACGTGACGTCGGAGTTGGTTGCACGATTCTCCCTGCAGACACCCGGGGCGGTAGGCAGCCCTACGACTCAGCTGGGGACGGAGATCCGTGCAGCCTTTGAGCGGGAGATGAGTGCCCGTGCGCCGATCTCCGGTGGTCGTGCAGTGACTCCGGCTCGTGGTCGTCCGGCTCAGCGCGTAGAGCCCGGATCTCGCGAGTCGTCTCCAAACCGTGTCATCTACCAGCAGCCGCTGACGGATGCGCTTCGCAAGTATTACGCAGATCACGTGGATAACCTTTCGGGGAGCAGGTATACCGAGTACAAGGACTGGTTGGACGTCTGCATCTGCCTCAAGAACATTCACCCTGACCTCAACGAAGTCTGGCATACCTTCAGCCAGAAGGCACAGGACAAGTACGACTTCCGTGAGACGGAGTCCAAGTGGATGTCGGTTGGGTTCCGCAACGACGGGAGTAAGCTGGGGATTGGCAGTCTGCGCTTCTGGTCTCGCAGCGACAACCTGAACCGCTACCTTGAGATTGAGAAGACAAACATCGAGAGTCTGATCAAAGAGTCGGCGGCCTCGCAGACGGAGCACGATGTTGCCCAGGTGGTCTATGCAATGTACCGCGACGAGTTCAAGTGCGCCAAGTTCGGTGCGAATGTCTGGTATCGCTTCATTGGTCACATCTGGCGCGAGACCGACCGCGGAATCTCCCTCCAGCTGCGGCTCTCGAGTGATGTGGTGAAGGAGTATCGTCGGTTCGTACTGGAGATGGATCGGGAACTGAGCGTACTCCCGGAGTGTTTGGGCAAGGGTGATGGACACAATCCCGCCGCATGTCAGTCCTGCACAGCAGAGAAGAAGAAGAAGACGTATACGGATCTCATCGTGAAGCTCAAGCGCACAGGCTTCAAGAAGAGCGTGATGGATGAGTGTCGTGAGTTGTTCCTCGACGAGGAGTTCGTGGCCAAGGTGGACGAGAACAAGCGTCTGATCGCCTTCCGCAACGGTATCTTCGACATGACGACCATGCCTCCCACGTTCCGCGACGGGAAGCCAGAGGATTACATCTCCTTCTGCACGAACCTCGACTACGACCCGAACAAGAAGTATTACCAATACGAGTGCTGGTCAGAGCTGCAGAAGTTTATCGACGACATTCTGCCCGACCCGGAGGTGCGTAGATACTTCCTGGGTTACCTCGCCAATGCATTGTCGGGTGAGAATGACGCGCAGAAGTTCCACATCTTGACGGGCGATGGGTCGAACGGCAAGTCCATGCTGATGATTCTGATGTCGACGACGATGGGTGATTATGCGTGTACGGTGCCGATCTCCCTCCTCACACAGGGACGCAACAAGTCTGCCTCCGCGGCTCCGGAACTGATCCGTATCAAGGGTCGTCATTGGTGCACGATGCAGGAGCCTGACGAACAGGTGCCTCTGAACACGGGTCTGATGAAGGAGTTGGCCTCGTCAGAGAAGATCACGGCTCGTGATCTGTATGCAGGTTCGAAGCAGATGATTGACTTTGAGCTCCAGGCCCGGTTCAATCTGGCGTGTAACGAGAAGCCGAAGATCAATACGCAGGATGGAGGCACGTGGCGCCGTCTGGTCGTTGTCAACTACCCGACCAAGTTCGTAACCTCGCCTCGTCTTCCCCATGAGAAGCCGATGGATGAGAACATGAAGCAGAACTGTATGAGTGAGACGTGGGCGACGGCGTTTCTCAACTACCTGGTTCACCTCTTCACAGAGGGCAAGGGCCTGAAGAAGCTGGTTCCGCCGGAGAAGGTCATGGAGTATATTGCCGAGTACAGGGAGGACAGTGACGTGATCGCCAAGTTCCTCCGTGAGAAGATCCATGCCTTCCCGCAGCTCCGGGTGGACGAGCAGGAGCATGAGCCGTCGTCATGGACTAACATTACGAGTACATTCAGTGAGTGGAAGCGGACGAACGAGTTGATGAAGGGAACTCCGCAGGAGCTGAAGAAGCGGCTGGAGTCGGCCTATGGTAAGATGCCTAAGGGTGGATGGACTTCCTTCCGGTGCGCCGACGCTTAGACTTCCGGCGGTAGGTCTTGCCGCGACGACCTCCCTGCGGCGTGGAAGCAGGACCGCCCAACCATGACGGACGATTCGACCAGTAGCCCGAAGCTGCTCCTGTAAAACTACCCCAGCTGTTTGCGGCTGAATCCTTGAGACTGGTGAAGTAGTCCATTGTGTCTCCGTCTTATTTTTTACTTTGATCAGTGGCTATCACTGGTCTGGCGCCTAGCGCCGATCCTGCTCAGCACGTACGAGCGCAGCAGACCGATGACGAAGACGACCAGTGCGAAGGACACTGTGAGGTTCACCAGCTCCACGATCACCTGACCGACCTTGAGGTCAGCCGAGCCGACCTTGATGGAGAAGCCGGAGATTCCCTTACCCGCCGACGCGGCCGGGGCCAGGAGCGGCACAAGGATACCGTCATTCAGCGACTTGAAGAATCCAGCCACTACACTTCCGAGATAAAACGACGCAGTGAGAATGATGATGTCCTTCGTATCGAGCATTTATTGAGTGGTTCAGAATGTTTTTCAAGGAACGTCATAATGAAGATCCGGAGCGAGGCTCTGAATCAGTTGGCAGGAAATGCCACTTCGCTGTTGGCGTTTGATTGTGAGTTTTGGCACGTGGGGTCTACATTCCTCCCTCGAGAGGTGGGTGGGTACCACATGACTCGCAGTGGTGATGCATGGGTTCGCTCCGCGCCGTTCTTTGTTGTTCTTCCGCCTCCGGGAGGACAGCTGAACCGCGTCTCGTCCAGTTATTCTACAGTGACACCCAAGACAGCAGAGATCCTGGATATTCTTGAGGAGACGGAACGGTCGGCGCGGGAGTTTCTTCGTGACGATGACATTGTGAAGGCATACTTTGCAGATCCTAAGGTGAAGCCGCACTTGAAGCCAACATCCTGGATCACTGGATTCATGAAGCTGATGAGCGAATCTACGGTCATTGTGAAGGGGGACATGGATCTGAAGGCCATCAAGTCTGCATGTACAAAGTACAAAATGACCTACCATGCACCGTTAAAGATCTTTGATATTGCGAGTCATAACCCCGAGTTCAGCAAACGGTGTGGTACAGCGAAACTGGAAGGTACCTACCACTGCATCTCGAAGGAGTTGGACGCTGAACTGAAGAAGGCGTTTCCAGTGGGCAAGGCACACAACCCGGTGTTTGACTCCGCCATGACGATTCAGATCGCCGCGTGGTTGGCAAAAGATATGCACTGAATAGCAATGGATACAAGGTTCTGGGGGCCTTCTGGGTGGCAATTGTTCCACTTAATTGCCGAGGGGTCACCGACACCCGAGTCTACATTGACGTTCATGTCTCGAATCCTCCCTTGTAAGTTCTGTCGGGAAAGCACGTCGAAGTTCATTGCAGACCACCCCTTGGCAAAGGGGGCGGACGCTGGGCACTGGCTCTACGAGATTCACCGCATGGTCAATCATAAGCTGAAACTACAGGCCGACAAGGATCCCTCGGTGATTCTACCGGAACCCGATCCGACCTATGAGGATGTACATGAGAAGTATGCGGATCTCCTCAAGAAACCCCCTCACGGTGTACCTGGTCGCGACTTTCTATTTGCCATCGCCTACAACTTCCCCGAGAAGCCTGAGTTAGATGATATCAATACACAACAGGGATTCCTCCACAGCCTTACCAAGACATATCCCTTCCCCAAACTGCGTAAGGTCGTCGCCCGGTACATAAGCTCACATACAATTGATTTGCAGTCTCGCACCGTCTATCTCCATTGGATGTATGGACTCCTACGACGTCTCTCCGAGAAAACGAACTCGTCTATTCGTAGCTTTAAAGGGTATGCACACCATGTGGCCTACTACAAGAGTGGGTGCTCCAAAACAACCTACCATGGAAAGACATGCCGACGACTCGATAATGGAAGCTACACCAAGAACCGTAACCCTAAGCGTACTCGACGGATCGCAGGTGGAAGTCTACTCTCGTAAACATGGAGGTGAGGAGACCTCGCTGTTGATGAAAGTGTATATGCTGTCTATGGTTGTACTTACATGGTTCGTGATGCGATCAGCTCTTGTTTAGAACATCGAGCGACGGCTCTTGCGGTGGCGGCGACGGGTCTTGTGTCCCATATCGCCTGTCCCCTTCTTGCTCTTGTACGTCTTCCTGGCCTCCCGGATCGCGATCTGCATACCCTTGAAGCCGTCGAGCTTCTGTCCCTTCTTCTTCATCATCGCGCGAGTCTTCATGACGTGATCGATCCAAGCGTTTCCTGCCATTTTGTTTTAAGTACGCGAAATGAATCCAGTGCGACCGAGGGGGGTCGGGCACAGATTCCACTGACAACCATACGCATACACGTCATCCATGACCTTGAACTTGGAAAAGGCCTGGTCAGGCGCGACAATCGCAATGTGCGAATGCGTGAACGAACGCAGTTCTTCGGCTTCGCGAGGATGAGCTGCCTGTTGGTAGGTCAGTCGGCGCAGATGACTCTCGTTCCAGGATACATTCACTAATGGCTCGAGCTCTGTCCCCCGTGCTTCGTTGCCACATACAATAACGACCTTGTCGGCGAGTTCCGAGAGTGGGATGTTCTCGATAGGCCCCGAGAACAGCTGCCGCCGAACTGTGGTCTTGAGGTGATATGCGACACGGTTCGCGGTCACGCTCTTTTCTGTGTGGAGAACGATGCTTAGAATCAGCGGGTCATTGGACGGGAAGGCTTTCTGCAGAATCGCAGCACAGCACGACTGGAATCCCCGAGCATTTATACCGTCATATTGCGGACTGAGGGCGACTACGGGTTGATCCTCTCCATCGGAATACACGTGGAGCTCGATGAGACGGTATCCCTTGTCGAGGGCAGTGTCTACATCGCCTCCCTGTACATAGTAGTTAACCAAGGTCATGCTGCGATCTTCCTGAAGAGGTGTCTCGGACGATGCGAGTATATATCCGGCCGCAACCAGTGCTCCAACCACGACTAGCGGTTCCATTACGTAATATCACACAAATAATGCACCTAGCGTTTCACCGCCACGCCGAAGGTGATTCATATCCTCGTCCGAAATGCGAGTCCCCATCGGAATGTCCATCAAACATGCATAGTGGAAGTACAAGCAATACATTCCACACTCCGACTCCTTGAATTGGTGGCGTGTTGAATTGTAGGTCAGCTTCATGGGTGTTTCGCGTGGATGCATTCCATCCCATTGGTCCTTCCACCGAAACATCAATCGCTGGATCTCCTTCTCGGGCTTGTGAGCATAGGAGTCAAAATAGGTCATGCGGGGAAACTGCAGTTCATCGCGCATGTCCAGAAACGCGGCGATCCAATGTTGACCGGGTCCATCGTGGACATCGGTGTTGAACACGATTCCGATCCGCCGATAGCCCTTCTTGTACAGTTGCTCCAGCTTCATCGAGCAGAGCGTGGATACGATGCATTTGGACATCTCAGACTTGATGTCGAAATCAATCGGAACACAGCCAATGAAGTGGTAGTCCTCGATCACCTTCTCATACGACCGCTCGACCTTGTCGATGTCGTCGGACGATAACCATTCAGTGGGGTTCTTCTTCCAAGAGGTCGGTGCGCGAGGACGTTTGATCATTGAGCTCACAATGCACGTCGGCTCACCGGTGTTGCACTTGGAGTGGAGGCGCCGCTTCAGTTCGGCCCATACAGCGGAGGAGCCGCGTTTTTGAATCTGGGGCTCCTTCGGGTGTTCCTTGTTATAGACGGTGCGTAACCGTTCAATCTCGTCCTCGTCGAAGAGGAACATCCTTGCTTAAAACGGATACTTTCCTTGCGAGTGTCATACAAACCACAATGGATGCCCTCAAGCCTGTCCTTTCCAAGTACGTTCGCGTCAACAAGACCATCGCCGAGCTGAATGGTCGGGTGTCGGAGCTTCGCGACACTCGCCGCAGTATCGAGGTGGATCTCGCTGCATTGTACGCACATACAATTCTGCCCGACCAGATCCACCTGAGCGAGTCGGGTGCGATGTTTAACGTCAAGCGACCCAACAAGTGGAAGAAGGGGTGGAGTTTGTCCAAGAAGGACCTGGAGATCTATCTCAAGGACATTCTGGGAGATCGGGGTGATGAAGTGATGAAGGAGATTGTGCGCCGTCACGAGCCTAAGCTTGTAGCCGACGACTTTGGCTTCGAGTTGAAGTCAATTGGGTCTTCGGGCTCATCCGATCCCGCTGAGTAAACAACGACGCGTGGAGCCGGGTTCTGGATGTAGGTGACTTCAACCCGACCGGCGGCTCCGACTAGACATATACAGCAGCATAGACAGGACGTAACGCCAATAGCGACCGCAGCACTGATGAACACGTCACCCATTATGCTTTTTGTTTTACTTGGTCGAAAGCGGGTTGTAGAGACGCTTCAATCTCCCGCAGGAGTGCGTTGATGTCTTTCAGGTGTCGGGACGCTTCAAGGGTATTTTCGCGGGGCATGAATCCATACTGGACTCGCGTCACCGCAACGGATAACTGCCTTTGCCGCTCAACCACTTGAAGTGCCAGTACGGATAACTGTTTTCGCATCAATCGATATGTGTTGGACGGAGAAAATGTTTAAACCTTACGGCGGGTGCGACGGTGGCGACCACCCTTCTTCGCCTTGCTGGTCTGGTGCTTGCGGACGGCACGCTGGATGACCGTCGCGGCCTCGTTCTTCGCCGCCTTCACCGCCTTAGCAATCGCCTTCCTCCGTTCCGTGAGAGACATGTGAGAGTACTGCATTTAGTCATTCTCAAGAAATTCCGTCATCCTCCCGTGAAGCGAAATACTCACGCATCTTTTTGTCGACCTCGCGATCGGTTAGTTCAAGCACCCCATCCTTGTTGGTTTCCAGAATCGAACGCACGTCCCGGACCCCGTCGAGAATGCGGTGTCGGTCTACGTACTTGCGGTTTTTGGCCGACCCGTGCCACAGGTGATAGACCGTTCCCGTCGAACACACAAGGGTGGGGTGTGCCACCCGCGAATACTCTTCGTAGGAGGGAACCAGTGATTGGTGAACGTATCCACGCGGAAACTTGATGTTCATCCACACAGCCGTGGACATGGTGTCGCCGCTCCCCGTGATGCCCTCCTTGTAGAAGCCGATATCCCTGAACCATTTTCGCTGGAACGCCCACGCGAATCCCGGATGGTAGTTGTGATTGTATGGGTTGGTGCGGTTCATATACGCAACCGACAGCCGTGTCTGAACTAGCTTTGTGTAGGTGCTGTCGAGCCAGACACACGACGAAAAGGGCTGCACGACTTCGTACGTCGTCAATAACCGCGAAACTTCGGTATACCATCCAGGGTGGCCGAAGATCACATCGGCATCGAGGAACAGCAGCTTGGTGAACGAACGCGGAACACGCTTTTCAAGGAGCGAACACAGCGTCTCCTTGTGGAACAGTACACTCTTGCTTCGCACGTGGAAGGCGTCCTTGATCTCAGGTTCGTGCTCGTCGAATACTAGCTCCATCGTATAATATGGAATGTCGGCCAACTTCAACTTTTCGATCGTGTAGAAATAGTTCATCAGCATCTTCTTTGACCGTGCGGGATTGAAGAAGACAAAACAAACAGCCATATCCTTGTGCATCGGGATCTCGTAGCGACAGGCTGCGACATCGACGATACATGTTTCGAGGGGTGGTGCGGTCTCGGGCGAACGCACAACGTTGTAGGCGAAGGATGACTGACAGTGGCCCATTACTTATACTGTGCGTTTTCGATATTGGCACGAGCTTCAGCTACACGCTGTAAGTGCTTACGACGGCTCAGTTCGGCCTGGGCCTTGATACGTTTGAGTTGACGCTTCCGCGACAGCTCGTACATGCGCTTGGTCTGTTTCTTCGTTTGGAAGACCGCCTTGACCGCTTTCTTAATACCCAGGAATCCTCCGGTCCGTCGACGAGTCCTCATTGTATTCAGCCGACAAAAACGAATTTACCGCGAAGGAGACGAAGGAAGCATATGTACTCGCCCTACAATGCCTCCAATCGACCCTTCACTGAGGATGACATCCACCGCATTCTCCGTCGCCATGGACTCCCTCACTATCGCGTCAGCAACCGAAAAGTCTTTCAGACCGCCATGGTTCACACAACCTACGTTCGACGCACAGACTACACTACGCCTGATGGAGAGCCGGCCGTTCTCGCCCCCTGTCCCTCTGGCGTTATGCCCCTCCAAGACGAGAGTTACGAGTGTTTGGAGTTCGAAGGCGATGCAGTCCTCGGTGCCTGTATCGCGACGTATCTACGCAAGAAGTTCCCCGAGAAGAAGCAGGGATTCTTGACGGACGCCCGTAAGGAGCTCGTCAACAATGACCAAATCGGAGGACTGTCAAAGATCATTGGTCTGGATCGATTCTACGTGATTTCGCGTCATAACGAGGACTCGGTGGCCATTGCTGGTCGGTCGAACACCAAGAAGCTCGGTGATATCTTTGAGGCGTTCCTGGGAGCTCTGTGGACTGACTGTGGGAACCGGTTTGCGGTGGTGTACTCCTTCGTCACCACCGTGATGGAAGCCTACCTGGACGTGGATGAGATCGTGAATTCGGCGACGAACTTCAAGGATCTGTTTCAGAAGCACTGTCAACGCGAGTTCAAGTGTACGCCGGAGTACGAGATGCGATCCAATGATCCGAAGAAGAATGAGATTGTAGTGGCGGTTATGGTGGCTGGAAAGGTTCACGGACTCGGAGTGGGAACGACTCGCAAGAAGGCGGAACAGGTGGCGTGTCGTGAGGCACTCACGAAAGTCGGGGTAAGCGTTTCCGCCTGAGGGTTCGCCGCCGTCCACCACCGGGTTCCAGCAGCTTCCGACACGCAGCCTTGATGTCGTCCATCTTTTTGTCAGCCTTCGGAGCCGCAGCGGGAACCGGCGGAGACGACTCGGGGTTGTTGATGACTGGAGCCGGAAGGATACGCTTCACCACCTGTGCCTCGGCGGGGGGCATAGGCTTTTCCGCTACAACGGGGTGGATGGCCGACTGACCTCCGAACAGGTTCGGAATGAGCGTGTTGATAAGGCGGTCCGTCATGGGCTTTTTCCAGTCGGCTCGGATAGTGTCAAACACGTCCTTCAGGAACAGTTTGCTCTCTTGCTCGGAGACGACACCAGCCGCAGCCGCAGGACCTAGTAGTCCGAGAGTGTCCCACACGGACATCAGTGAGTGGAACGAAGCGGGTCTATTGAAGACCTTCGCTTGAACCAACTGGTCAATGAGTGTGAACTGCAGAGTGTGTTGGCTGAACGATTTCCAGTATGTCTGCCCCCCTATTCCTGCCAGTGCGTATTGGACGGTCCACTCCTTGAACGCCCTCAGGTTGGACGTTCCACGTCCCCAGTCAAAGATCACGAGCTGGTCACCCTGCCACCCCAGATTGCCGAAATGGGAATCACTGTGTGTGATATTTTCCGCATTCAACCGAGCCATTGCCAACATGACTCCCTTCAGTGACGACTTGATCAGAGCATCTGGTTTGGTCTTGGCAAGTATGCTTCTCAAAAGCGTGTCACCCTGCACCGGTGTGATAAGATTAATAAACTGCCTTTCATCACCCTTCAGTGCGTCGATTGTGCATCCGTCCCTCCTGTCTTCGGGTTTGAAGTATGGTATACATGCGGATTCAGCCAGATTGAAAAACTTC
>Ga0136642_1000476_pt1 | contig 21215 bp, 33 predicted proteins | sample LowCatLa1302831Y_FD_115313 | JGI IMG/M metagenome (GOLD analysis project Ga0136642, IMG submission 115313) | Freshwater microbial communities from Lower Cathedral Lake, Yosemite National Park, California, USA - 13028-31Y | ecosystem: Environmental > Aquatic > Freshwater > Lake ... | reverse complement strand
TCGTGACGGCTTTTTCTGGCTTCCCGCCAGTTCAAGTTGTCTTGGGGAGTCGGAGTCCCCCATTCGCCCGCTTGAAAAGGACACTTTTCTATAAAGTGTTCAACTCTATCGTCATAGTTACTTGTTCCATTTAAAACTAACAACGCCATTAGTATTCACTTCGTAGTGCGCAGCATTGTGTTGAATCGCTTCCTTCTGCATCTTTTCCTCAACCTGAAGAGGATTTGTATTTAAAATAGATATCAATGCAATAAAAACGCCAATGCCACACACAACGCCCTTCCAAAATTCTGTAAAATATATATTTCTCATACTTCAGTGTTGATTGTGATGTTTTCTGTGGAAGTTTTGGAAGAAATAGCATCAATTTTTAAAATAATCGGCAGATCATCCACATCAATTACTTCGTCATAACACTCCATACATACAGAACAATAATCCAGCTCTTCAAGAAGGGCGGTTAATTTACCGCAGTAATCACATTTCATTTTTAATAAACTTTCTTGCTTGAATTCGCCAGTTTCAGAAGATAATCGAGGCTTTCTTTGACGCGGATACCGCTGTTATTATTTTTGGTATAAATAATACTATGAACTTTGCTCGGTTCGATTGTCACTACCATATCTAAATTAATAAGAGTAGGAATATAGGTTTTAGCGTTGTCGTGCGCTAAACTCAGAGTGTGTACTAAAATAAGATGTGCCATAAAAAAATGCTGGTTTTAAGGGTGAACCAGCAAACCTTTCCTACTATTACTTCTTTTGTGGAACTCGGTATACTTCTACCTCATTTTGGCTATCGTCGTCAACTAAATAAACGATGCCACCAACTAACTTAGCACACTGCGTAGCCCAATCAAGAGCTTTCTGCTTACCTAACGCGAGATTGTAAGCGGATTGATATGTGCCGTTCTTATCTTTAACAATGTAACGTTTGTTCATTTTTCTTTATTATTAGGAGTGCTTGATTAGTGTGTCGTGAATGAGATGGCGTGTCTTGTAATCTAGGATTCGACCGCTATCGTCTTTTGGTAGATCGTTAACGATGTTGTCGAAGTTTAGATTTAGTACGCTGCTCATGCATTTAATCTTGCGATAAATGCCGATTTCTTTGTACTTAAGGATAGACCAAATAGTGTCGATCTGTTCTGGTGTAGCAGAGCTAATTGCATTGAGCAGAGCTACTGGTGGTGTGGCTTGTGCCATTGTTTCAGTCATAGTTTTTGCTTGTTGTGATGTTGCCAAAGTTATGAAGATTAGTCAATAGTAACTAAGCTATTTGATGGAGAGACATCGCCAGTCCAATGAATAACAAATCCCAGTTCGTCTTCGCAGATTGCGGCGATCTCTTGGCAAGTGATATGAATGCCTTTTAGACGAGATTGAATTTGTTTGAGAGTGGGAGAAGATGAATTTTCACAACGGGTTTCTACGTAATTCTTGATTGCTAGAATAGTAGTTTGATCATACTTATATGAATCATCAACGTTGTGGTTAGTATCATCAATATCTACTTCTCCACTTGTGTCATAAACCGAATTTTGAAAAGGAGCTTCGCTGGTGCGATTTTCCTGTGGAATTTCACGAATTACCTTGTATTTACTTGTTCGAAGTTTCTGAAATTCGCAATCTGTAGGTACGCTCACGGCATCAACGGGATCGAACTCTACCAAAAGCACACGACCATCTGAACCCGCCCAACTCTTGGCGTAGTCATAGCTGCCAACATGCAGACCGTTAGAGCAATGATTGCTGCTGTTGTCGTCTACGCAATTACGCTGCACTTCAATAACGTCGCCAATAGCGTTAAGAATTTGCCCCGATTGGTTTACGACTCCACTAAGAACGATTGTTGATTTATTTCCTCGTTGAGAATAAAAATCATTTTGTACTCCTTTATATGCAATAACATTACCCTCTGCCGTAAGCGGAAGTTCGCGATAACTAAGGAAGGTATATAACTGTTCCACGCTGTTGTTAGACGGATTCTTCATCAGCTTTGTGATGAAGTTCAGAATAGAAGAAGCATCTTGTAGACCATCCTCCAGAAGATGAAGTAGTTTTTGAACTACCACGCCATTCAAACGCGCATTACCATAAAAAACTTCTCCATTTTTTACAGTGATGTTGCCGTAGGTAAAATCTTCAATCCGCTTTTTTACAGAAAGCAGAGAAGCGATTGAATCGTATTGACTCTTAAGCAATGCTTGCTTAAGCGGAGCATAATTAATACTGTCCTTGCCGACTGTGTATGGCATTCCTTCCCAAATAATTGAGATGGAAGAATCTGTTACAATATATGGAGGCTTGTTCATAATTTTTTGTTAGTTTGTTTGTTACTTAATGATGATAGTTTATCGCTGTGTTTGTGTCAAGGAATTTTTTGTGTTTGTTTGTCGATTGATACTACGTAATCGGCGCATTGAGATAAAAACAATTGATAATCACCACAGCTATAAGCATTAATGCCAGATAGCTTGTCGAGCAGTGGATATTTCCTCAACTGTTCTTTGCAAAAAGATTCAATTGTTTTTTTACGATAGTCTTCAGCATCCACGATCATTTTGCTAAAAAAATTATAATGCAGCAGATAATTACTGAAAAATTCAATAAAGTTTTTCATGCTGTTAAAACGAGCGTCATTTTTAATTGTTTTTTGACTGTCTAGGATATCAGCGAGTTCTTTAATGCATTCTGGATTTTTATCGTGAAGTTTTTTAAGGAATTCAAAGCAATTTGAATCGTAATGCAGTGCGCGAACGTCTTTGATAAACTGCTTGTCTGACGCCGAAATACTATCCCAGTACTCCTTAATATAATCGTAGAGTTTTATGAAATGAGTCTGTTTTTTGAATTTTACAGAATCGCTCACTGCGATAGACACGCCATAAACTTCACTTTTAAAGCATTTGGTAAAGCTTTCAAAGAAATAAATGTTAAGTCGATTCTCTACTTTTAAACCATCGTATTCTGGTAATGGTAGGCGATTCATTACTTCGATGTACGGCTTGATTAGCGACGCATCTTCAATTTCTGTTTTGCTGGCAGTATTAAACTTACGCTTGGCGAGAGAAGTGGAAAAATAATAACTACTATTGTAAGTGGCTCCACTTTTTGCCTTCGTTGGTATTTTAACGACAGGAAGATTGCTCAGTTTGAATATGTCTGTAATAACGAGATCAAATCTATTTTCACTAGCAAACTTTTCAGCGCCATTTATAATGTTTTTACAAGAAGATTCAGAATCGTGACCAATGACAATTACATCTTTATATGTTTTTCCAGAATCATTCTTAAGAAGATTAAGAATGCGACACATGATTTTTGTTTTTTCATCGCAGTCGTTTATTACTAGCGCGGTGTCTTCTCGCGCAGAAATATTATATGCGCGTGATTGAGTTACGTTATTTCCAAATCTATTCAGTTCGTATCGGCGAATCATCGCTGGAATACGGCAATCGTTTCCTTTTTCGTCTTTAAAATGACCTTTATTAAAATGAGCGTCTGTAATAACTACATTTTTATATTTAAAAGGAGAGTTTGAAGATTGTATATAGCCGTACATCAACTGATTAGGTAGGCTATTATACAGTTTGGTAAACTCCTGCTTTGCAACTTTAAGGCAGTCAAATTTCTGAAACTTTTCTTCGATAATGTCGCGAATATCTCTGTCTACTTCGAGACACTTTGTGATTAGAAAATCTTTTGTGATTTTGTTATACTCCAAAGATTCTCTGGAGTGATGAAGCTTTACCGATCCAATTGGAATGATAAAAACGAGACCTAATACGTGTTTAATTGGATTATGGAAATCAATTACGCTGAAATTAAGCGGATAACTAATGCCTCCCATCACAACACAACAGTCTGAATTGTCACTTCTTATGTACCAATTTTTACCGCTTAAAATCTTTTTATCTTTAGATATGGGGTTCGGCAGATTAACGAATGTCGGCAGCTCATCAAATGTAGTAAAAAACTTGTTACATGAATTAATAAAACTATTAATGTCTTCTTTGCTCACTGCTACAGAGATGCAAATACCATTAGGCTCATCTGTTGGACCGCAATAAAGCTCGTCAATTTTTGTGTCGTTTTCTTCTGAAATATACATCAAATAAACACGCTTTTCGCCACCGACAAAAGAAGTGACGGTGAAACCATCTCTGTTATAAGAAAGAGGGGCGAAGCGTCCGACTCCAAATCCGCCGATGTTGGTATCGCTATTACGTTTGGTAGATTTTCCATACTTGGTGTAAAGAGAACGGATTTTTTTCGCATCAATTCCTGAACCAAAATCTCGCACAGAAAATGCCGGTTCAAGATAAGTAGGCAACGTAACTACAATCTTTGATACTGGTTCGTTATTTTCTTTCGTTGCGTCAATTGCATTTGCGAATGTTTCGCGAATAGTAGCAAGAATAGTGTTTGAGTAGTTATCCCGAAGCAATGAGGCGATATACTTCATATCCTCCGCATCAATTGTACATTGAGTGGAGGTGAATTCGTGAGAGGAGGCGACAACGCGGTCAACAGTTTGCAATTTCATTGTGACTAGAGGTTAAGGAGAAACGTCGTTAAAGTCAAGAGCTTAAAAATCAAAAAAATTAAAATCTGCCGGTATTTTCGTTACGATAGCCATGCTTTCTTCTTCGTCATTCCTCATGTATTTGGTCATGGTTTTGTATTTTTTATAAAAGTTTTGCATATATTCTTCGTTAACGTCTTCGTTGAGTTGTTTTTCAGACAGAAGAGTTTCGAAGATCTGTAACATCGTGTACGATTCAATCTTTTGTAAATCAAAAGCATCTTGTTCGGTGTTCGTTTTTGTATTAACGACTACGATAAACGTATGATCACTTTTATGCATTTTCAAAAATGTTTTGCAAAAACCAAAATATAAAAACACTAATTAAGAGTCCCAGCCAGAATCCAAGCTGGGACATAACTAACGACCCACTCAACACAGTTAAGATTCTTACGATCTGTGGGTTCCTCATCAACACTGAGCCATCCTACATTACAGGGGTAAAGCGAAGCAACACTTTTCCGCCGCTTTTTTCGAGATTGTTAATTACGAATCCGTAAATAAAAATATGTTGATCAATAAATCGAATATCTACTAATTGTAGATCGAACTTTTTTCCATCTTCCGCCGAAATCTTTGCAAGCGGAGGCGAATCGATGGAAATATCCTTCCAGACACTTTCTAAGTCAACAGTTTTTCCGACATAATCGTTGAGAAAAGTTGAACCATTATTAGTGCCTTCTAGGTTTAGAGTCGCTTTCATTGCGGGATTTCAGTTTTTGGATTTTCTAAAACTTGTTTAAGAATTCCGACAATCAAAAAATCTTCTTGAACTTGAGGCTTAAAGCTTTCTTCGTTTTTAAAAAGAATTTCTAGATCTTGGATGTCTTTGTCGCCGATTTTAATTGTTACTGTCTTCATCTTTTACTTGTGACTTATAATATGCGTATTCTGAATCCCTTTCAACAATTTCTTGCAGAGTTTGAAGAGAAATAATAGCAGATTCAATTTCGTCTAGAAATTCTTCTTTATTGTTGTCGTCGTTGAATTCGATTTGAGACTTTAGCGTATCAATTGACGCTACGATGTTTTCGATCTTAGTTTGCAGAGCTTTTGACATATTGAATGAATCCTTTGTCTTTATCTTTTACTTCAATTTCCCAAGTGATGTCAACTCCAAAATCTGTTGGAGGAGACGAAAGTTTTGCCGCATGATTATGTTCGGTGCCAGCTTTAGCTTCGGACCAATGAAAAACAGGATTGACGGGCCAAGTTTTATAGAACTTGAGGAACTGCGTTGCCATTGGAATCTTCTGACCTTGACCATCGAAACTTGGGTTAGCTTGGTCATGAAGGTTGTCGAAAGTCAAGGGAAAACCGAAGCTGTACACTTGGCGCGTGTACCGCTGAAAATATTCGAATAAATTATTACAATTCCAAAAGCCGTGATGCTCGTTTTCGATTACAAGCCTGTTTCGCACGCTCATGCCGCATTGAAAAAAATTGGTTACAAACTTCTGAATAAATTTTTCTGGTGATTCGAAGTTGGACAAACTTGCGTGAATATTAATTGGACAGGTATAATCGTCAGGAAAGCCCATAGAGTCAAGCATCCAAGCGTGAAAACGAAGCTCGGCTACACTTTTCATGCACACGTCATCAGACGCAGATCCAAGAACCACGAACTGATCGGGATGAACAGATGTAGAAATATTTAGTGATTTGGCTAGACGCCCGATCTCAATCATCTTTTGCATCATGCTGTCGTAATTGGGGAAGTTTTCGATTTCCAACTCCAGAGTCTTGTCCGTAAGAAGAGGGAAGATGCTAGAGCTTAGACGGTAATGGCGAATGCGATGTTCGGCACAGTGCTTGATTGTCTCGGCGGTCACTACAAGGTTGTGAGAGATACGCTTAGAAAGCTCAAGGATCGATTTTTCTCGATCACCCTTACGAAACTGCGTGCGCGTCATTGTTTTGAACTTGAGTTCTGGTTCTTTGTCACGCAGAAGCTCCGAGATGCATACTAGACCATATTTCATTTGCCCTAGGCTAACTCAACAGCTTTGCCTTGTCAAGATGCTTAAGATCGATTTCGTAATCTTGTTGACGCCTAATCTCTAGTATATTTTCTAGAATTTTTTTTACTTTTTTAATTTGCAAATTATGTTTCATCATCACTTTGTTTACTGAGTTGTAAGATAGTTTATTTTTAACGTTAATAGAAAACTCTATTTTGTCTACCTGATTTTTAAATATTTCAAGTAATTGATTGCGAAAGTATCTGCCGTGTTTTCTATTCCTATTCTTTTTGCTGACGTAGTCGAAGATGTAAGTAAAAATGCGATTTTTCAACTCATATAAACAAAATCCAATGTTTTCATCTTTATCGTTGTATAGTAAATAAATAGATTTGCTATCAATACATTGTTTAGCTTTTTCTAGAGTGCGCTGTATGTTCCCTTGCAGCTCTTGAATTATTGGATAAGATTCTTTAAAAATCTTTTCAAAATCCTGAGAGTTTTTAAACAGTTGATACTTTTCTACTCTAGGCATAAAAAAGCCCCCTTTCGGGGGCGTGAGCTTACATTGGGATATCGTCGTCGTTAATTTGAGGCTCATCCTCCTGCGGAGGAGGAGGCGTTGGTTGGCGGCGAGCTACGGGCGTTACTTTTGGCGCAGGTTTCGCGGCGGTGGGTTTAGCAGGCGCTGCTGTTGCTTGTGCAGCCTGACCTTGATCATCTTCTTGGTCCACTGACTTGTATAGAATGAGATCGGGAGCTTTATCGTTCTTCTTTTCCTTTGCGGAAAACATAACGACTCGTTGCTTCACTTGAGTGCCCATTTCTTCAAGCATGATGTATCCGGTACAATAAGTGCCCTTTTCGCTCTTGCGCTTCCAAAGTGCACCGATTTCACGATCTTTCCAATTGTTTTTATTTGAGGTTGACATTTTTATTATTTTGTATTGCTAGTAGAAGTAATGCTACTAAAATTTCTATAAAGATTATCATTGTTGGGGTTCATTTTGTCAAGCAAAAGTTTCAACATTAAAAGCTTACTTCGTAAGTGGTTGATTGTCAAGCTGTTTCACATGTCGTTATTTTGAATGAACCTTTCAATACTTTTTATCTCGTAAGAGATTCTGTCTCTTATATTGGCTAGTTCTTGTCTAATTTTCTGCTTTTCTTTTTCGCTCTTAGCTTTATTTAATTTTTTAATCACATTTCTCGATTCTTGACTAAGAAAAGCCGCTGTATCTGAAAATAGTTTGTATTGGTCGTTCATTTTAAATTTTGAATAAATTGTTTATCTTTATCTAGCCAAGAAAGTATTTTATCTAGACTTTCATTATTTAGCTTTTCGACTTCGATATTATTGTAGTTGAAAATCTCTATATATTTGGCGTCAGGGTGTTCATGTTTGGACTTTTGATATTGCTTTAAAAAATACACCTTTTTTATTTTAGAAGCGGCAATTGTTTTCGCGCAATGTACGCATGGGCTATAAACAGTACAAAGATAGTACGGTTGGCGAGTAGAATATAGTATTGCATTTATTTCCGCATGATTAATAAGGCAGAATTTCTTTTCTCTGTCTTCGAAAATACTCGCATCAGGAACGAAGTTTTTCGAGAAGCCGTTGAAGCCCGTTGACACAGTCCTCCATTCCTCATCGAATAGCGCCGCACCTACTTGCGTTTGAATATCTTCTGAACGTGACCGCGCAGCCAGCGCAAGATAACAACCATACTCCGCTTTTGTCAATCTCATAATTTTTTATAAATAAAATATTTTCGCCACTCTGGGCGAATTTTTGTTGGTCTGCTTGGTATCACTGGAAGAGGTATGGGAATGGATTTGATTTCTTCGTTGTTTTTGTCATAAAATGGATAGATGTCTTTTTTTGCTTGATTGCATCTTAAGCATGTAAGCGAAATATTTTCCACGTCTTGCGTTCCACCTTTCCCCTTGGGAAAGATATGTTCTCTTGTTAATTCATGTCTATCGAATTTTTCATAACAGATTTGACATGTATTCTCGAAAATAAGACATAATTTATGAAAGCTGACTGTTTTAGGAACTTTTCTATGCTTAAAAGAAAAAAAAGAACTTTTAATCACCTGAACGGTAGGAATGAGCCATATTTTATTCTTAGAAGTTAAAAATGGTTGATCATCATAAAAATGAATGTTTTCGTTAGCGAACCATGTTGAATTATCGTCAATTAAATTATCGTAGGCATCTATGCTTTTAGCGTTGTCCTTTAGTAAATGTAAAAATGCTGATCTGCCAGTTAAAAACGTATACGGTAGGTATGCGGGATCTAAAAGTAGAGTCGTTATTTCATTGATCGAACTCGACATGATTAAAGAGTATTGTATTGGTTGCAAAAGTCAACAAAAAACCGCCGACTTTCATCGGCGGTTTCATTAGTTTTTATTGTTTTAGAAATTCCATCGAATTCCAGCTTGAGCTTCGATATCGCCCTTGAATTGCTTTACTGCGAAGTTGTACTTAGATACACTAAAAGTGTTGTCGTACCAACCAACTTCAACAAATGGTTCTACATGTCCAAATAACACGCGAGAAACCTTAAGGCGCACAGATAGAGTGGTATAATCAGTTAACTTGCCATATTCTACTGTGGGTGTAGCAGTAAACAAACCAAACACGCTAGTAGGACGTTCACCACCAACAAAATAACCGCGTTGATTAATATCAAGATCATAACTGCCGCGAATGTATGGCGTAATGAACTTATTCGTGATCGCCAATCCAATGTCTGTTTCTGTGGAATTAATTCCTCCTTGGATTGAACTTTGATGTCTCTGTCCGTAGGCGTCAACTCTTACGCCAAACATATCTGATAGTTTTAGGGTCTTACCGACACCCATAAGCCAATGAGATTCGTCGAATGTCGCGCCATTAGGGACGACGGTTCCAGCGGCATAAACATCCGCCAAAGAATAAGAAGCGCCGATCTTAGCTCCGAAGAAAGGATCTCCCTTGGTTTTCGCGAGACCATTAACAATGTAATGAGTGGCGTATCCGCCTTCGACGCTCGCGGTTACGTTTGAATCGGATTGAGCGGCAAAAACCGCAACCGAAGTTAATACTGATAACAGAATACTTTTAAACAGTTTCATCATAGGTATAAGATTTTACACCATATAATGCGTTTGTCAAGATTTTTTATTTACGATCCGCCCTTAAACTTATTGAATAAATACTCGGCTCCGATTGTGGCGATTGCCACCATGCCCATTAGATAATATTTAAAATTCTCTAAAATACTGATTCTGTTTTCTAGTGTTTTATGATTTTCTTTTATATCTTTCAAATCAGCAGTTATGCCATCAAGTTTGGCTTCCATGCGTGATAGCATCGCGTCGTAGCTGTCTGGTTTGTATTCTTCGGACATAACAAAATGAATTACACTATTTTTTTGTCTTTTGGAACTGTTATTTCCATTTTTCTTCTTTTAAAATTTCTTCAATAACATCCTGATATTTTTTATCTAAAGTCGTTGCTAATTTATTTAAAACATCACTCAAGGGATACTCTCTGGCGGGATCTATTTTCTGATCTTCTTTGAGTTTTTGAATGACATTGACTATTTCCACAAGGGTTTCTTTATATTTGTTTTTTTCATCAACATGTACAAATTTACACAGTGAAAAAGCATTTGGAGCTAAAGCTTTAATTGTAGATATGATTGCGGCGAAAGCTACGTTAAATACAGACATTATAGCTGCGAAAGCTGGATTAGCCGTTTCTAATACTCTAATTATTAAAAATATCACTGCAAAGATAATAATATATGTTATGCAAGAAATGACAAAGTGTTTAAATCCCCACCATACAGCCCTCAAACCCATGAATCCGCTCATTTCATTGAGAGTCGCCTGCTTTTCGTCATCGGCTTTCGCTAGTTTTTTAGTTTGATCTGTTAACTGTTGTACTTCAGAGGACTGTTTTAAGCTTAAGTCTTGGGTTTGTTTTTGTAAGAATATGATTTGTTTATCTTTGGAAGCTAAGATCGATTCTCCTTTTTTACGCTCTTCTAACACTTGAGAATTAAGTAAATCAACTATTCCTTTGATTTTTTCCATTTCATCCAGTCTGGGAGACCCAACAATAGAAATAACTCTACCATTCAAACTGTTAGCGGTTCTTACGTAAATAGGAGCATTAGTGAATTGAGAAAGTGAATATTGAATTCCAAAAGCTAAAGAAGATAGTTGTAAGTCTTTCAATTCGGAGTTTTTATTCATCTCCGATTGAGTTTGCTCCATTTTTTTCTCTTGTTTTTGTATTTTATCTTGCGCGGCGGAAACTTGTTTAGTTGGTCCTAAAATTGAACAGCCACTCAAAAACAGTAAAGAACATAGAGTTAAATTGCGTATTATATTCACATTCCTTTTTACACCTGTTTGTGAATTGGAAAATATGATTATTTTTGTAAAGGAAAATATCCACAAAGCGTGTAAAATTATATGGTGTCAACTACCCCTAGGCTAAAGCCGTAGGGGCTTGTAAGACTCCTGCTTTCGCAGAAGATTTACATACGATTGGCGAATTGACTGTCGCCTGCCCATCAAGTATGTTTCCATACGAAACGGGAAGTTTGGAACGATTACCGATGTTCCTAGATGCGTTTAGATCCGCATCATACACAATTCCACTTAGAGCATAAAACCTACAACCTCTACGAACTCCCTCTTTGATACCACTAAAGCTATCAATTTGAGAAGTATAAGCAGGGCTAACTAGAATTACGGATTTACCCATATTTTCTGCCTTGTATGTTAATATGCGTCTTAATTCAAATAATGGAACTTGACTTATTGCTCTTTTGTTTTGAAATTTATGTTTCTTTGCTTTGATACCTTTGAGATTTTCTAATACAATCGTATCACAATTTGTTTTAAGAATCTCATTAGCCACGCAATGTGTTTGATTTTTATTCTTATTAGCTTCTTTATGTCTCAATTTACGAAGGTGCGTGCGAGCACTTTTGGTGCTTTCGGATTTAAGACTATCTTTTAGATGACGAAGTTTGCGTTTATCACCATTAAACTTTCTATCAATGATGATTCTACCATCACTACAAGCCGCTACTCTACGCATTCCTAAATCAACGCCCAATGCAAGCTTTGATTTTTGTTTTTCAATTTTATTATCAAACGGTAAAGAAATGTAAATTTTATTATCATTGACATAAAGCAGAGGATCTGCGTATTTGTATTTGTTTAGTAGTTCTACTAGTTTTGGATATAACTTAAATTTGAAATGTTTTTTTCCACTTGAGGTGGTGATTTTTATTGATTTGTTTGTGGGAAAACTATACAATCTTTTGTCTAAGCGAATTGAAAGATTTTTCTTTTCAATCGGTTTCTTTATCTTGTGTTTATTTGATTTAACAGACCTATACATTGCCAAACATTCTTGTTCCGCCTTAATAATAACTTGAGAATTTATTTCCGGAAATTGTTTTCTTGTTGGGTGATAAACTTTTGAGTGGAGAATTACTATTGAATTCTTTTTCTCATTGAATTGTTCTTTTGATGCGATATTAAATACAACACGATGGTTCTCAAGAATAGATTTGAGAGAATCTAAATCTTCTTGATTGTCGGTTAACAATTCTGTGTTGTAAGTTATCACTTCTATAATATATATACACTAAATTTTCAAAAAGTGAAAAAATTTATTAAAAAATGATTTTGAAGAAAAGATTTGACATAGTGGGATAGTTGATGTAAAGTGGTTGAATGGTCGGAATTCCTCCCCTTGGCTAAAGCCGAAGGGGTTTCCTTCCTCCAAGAATATGAAAAATTTAACGCTTTCTTGTTTAGTATCTTCGTTATTAATAGCTAATCTCTATGGTGGAGATAGAGAATGGGCTACGGCGGGCAAAGTTTTAACTGGAGTTGCTGCTGTAACAGTTATAGATAGAATTATTAATCCTCCAATTGTAGTTTATCAACAACCAATAATCATACAAGCTCCTATAGTTATGCAGCCTGAACTAATTTTAGTTCAACCGGTTACGGCGTATCATCCTGCGCCAATTGTTATTTATTATCCTTATTATTCTTATGGATATCGCGGTCATTATTGGCGTCGTCGTTAATATATAAAAAAAGACAAGAAATTAATCTTGTCTTGTATTTTTCTTGATTTGATTTTTAATTACAGATCGAATGCTGCAATAGTATGCTCAAATGGATTTCCTTCGATATTCTTTACGAGATTTAGCATTTCAGCGGCAATTTCTCTAATTTCTTTTTTGGGCGTCATAATTGATTTTAAGCCCAACTCAAAGCTTCGCTAATTACAGGAAACTCCTTAATGAATATGCCCTTAATACCAACGGCAATTTCTCGATGTTCTTTTTGCGTATCTTCCTTTGCCCTCAATTCAATATAATGAATCCAACTGCGAAGTGTACCTGTCATATACATAGTAGTTTGAGTAGTTAGTGGCAATACCATTCTAGCGCACTCTTTAGCCACGCCAGTCTCAATTAATGCATCATACGCTTTGAGACTGCTATTTAGTGCGTTATTAACTAATTCAATTTTTTCTGGCGACAAGTCTACTTCAGCATCACCAACTTGTCTATTTGTTTTACCTTGCATTCGCCATTGAATATCTTCTAGCTTTGTAGCTACGCTATATCTTTGACTATTATGAACTAATATTTTATTAGCCACATAATTATGAGATTCGTGTTCAACTTCTAAATCGTAAGTATCTTGTTCTCCCAAGAATTTAATTTTCTCAATTTTAACATATTTAATAGTTTTTAGATTGCCTCGATTTTTTTCTCTCCATATTTTAACTTCTCCAGACATCAAATGTTTCTTATCGTGACATTTTTCACACAAAACCTGAATATTTGACTCTGAATATGCTAAGGAATCGTTTTGCCACACTGGAACGATATGGTCTAGCTCTAGTTTTTCAGAACTCTTACATTCCTTGCAGGAGTATTCATACTCAGTAAGCTTATTTTTTCTTATTTTTTGACACCAATCGGCAATCTTTAGCCTCTCGCTCCTGTCGCATCCGCCCTTCCAGAAATTGCTTTTTTCTCCAGATCTAGCAAGTCGGATAGCTTCAATGTGTTCTTTGGAAGGCTTAAGGTTGGTATTGTAACCAAACTTTCCTTTATTCCAAATATCATTATAAGATGCAATTTCTTTCTTCGTAAAATTGAGATCTAATTTTTTTAGCCACTTTCTAATTGTGTGGTAAGAGACTCCTGCTTTTTCTGCAATAAAAACAACTCCGCCTTTATTCTCTATACTTTCATTTTTAGCGTTGCACAACCATTCCTTATCTTGATAGCAAGGAATTCCGTTGGTGGCGATATGGCCAATTTTTGTCATGCAATGGTACTTAGAGTCTAAACCAACAATATTCTCAAGTGAATCAAAATACCCATTGGAGAAAAATTTATGCTCTTTAGTGCATTTAATCTTCTTGCCATCATTTAAAGTCACCTCATAGACCGGCTTCACGCCTGTCTTAAACACTTCTTTTATCTTTGAAGTCGCAAATACCTTATTTTTCTCGTCATAAACCCGAACCAAAATATCCTTATAATTTCCCCAACTCTGACGTTCATAAAGCTTTTTAATGGGAATGTAGTTGGGAGCTTTCCCACAATGATTAAGCGTTGTCACCAAAGAGTCTCCAGTAATACAGAATTCTTGAAAAGCAAAAGATCTATGTCTTAGAATTTGTGCGGCAATAGCTCTGCTCGTAACAATTTCAACTGTTACGCTTGCCATTTCAAATGGACTCCAATGTTGATGCTTAATTAGATATTTAAGAAGTTTCGGAGCGGTTTCAGTATTCATCTGATTAGATGGGTTACTTACTCTTGCACAATAAGAAACAATATCTTCGGCGTTATTTAATCCTTCAATTCTTGGCGAAGTTACGGCTACTAGTTTAACATTCATTTTTTTTATTCTGCTTATTTTGTTTCTTTTTACTAAAACCTTTTATTCCGTCGTAATTATTCCAATACACTTTGCCCCAACAACTTCTAGGCTTCGATCCTTTACCATTGGCAGATTGAGAACTCATATGCGTAAGAATATCGCATTTGAAACGTCTTTGTCAATACTTTCTTGTTCGAGATTTTTCATAATCTTCATTCTTTTCTCCTCAGAATAGTCCATCCATTCTTTTATTTGTTTCATTGATCTTTTACATGCGATACATATATTTTTTTCTAATTTACAAATTCTCATGCATGGTGAAGATGTATTTTCAACAACAATGTCCATGTTTTTTATCTTGTTGGTGAGAAATTTGCAATCTTCCATCTGTAATATTATAAAGATTTACATAAGCTTCGCTTACAGCTTTATCAATATCTTTAACGGTTTTAGCGACAGATTGATTTGTGCAGATGAATCTAATTTTATCACTCAAAGAAATCAACTGTTCTTCAATTTGCTGACTTTGTTGCATTTTTATAGGATTCTAAATAACTAACGATACTTCTTTTGCCATCAGGATTGACGCTGTGAACGTTGTAGTTCGGTAGCGGCAATTTATTACGGGTGCAATATTTGACTAACCATTTAGCACAATCTAAGCCTGTTGGAATATTTTTTTGTTTGTATTTTGCGCCTTTATTAAAATCTGGCGTATTAAATCCTACCATATCCAGATCATAATCGAAAGAAATTACCGCAGGTAAACCCCTGCGCTTAATTGTTTCTACAAACTCATCGTAAGATCTTACGATATCCCAAGGTTTATTAGGCATAGGAACCCAACTAACCTCTTCTGGATTGTGATAATCGTCAAGAAATAAATAATATAATCTTTTCATTTAATTTTTTCTAATTCAAAACATCCGTGTCCCGCTTGATGTTCGAAAGTGAGCAAACTATATCTTTTGCTTTTTTCTTTCGTGCAGACGCCGAAATCCACATCTGCCGCTTCAATCTTGTCATTGTATAAAGGAATAAAGTGCTTACAACCGCAACTATAATCATCGTAATCAGCATTTGGATCGAGCCAGCGACTAATTTTTCCTCCATAATCAATGTAATCCGTATCTAATATTTTACACGCTTTTTTTAGATTTTCTCGGCTTATCATTGTTTCGTTTTTCTTTTTTAATTTTTAGGCCGAAACTTATATCCACGAACGCTGTTTCGATAAACGCTTTGTCTTTTGTTAGCCTTGCTTTTTCGCGCAGATACTTATTTGTCCAATTTTTCCATTTTTCATGTTGTTCTTGGGTGTAAGTATTCTTTTTTACCCAATCTTTAATTTGACCATCTTTTACATCGTCGTAAGTAAGACTGAGTTTTGCAATTTTAAATTGTTTATTGATTATTTTTTTAAGATGTTTTGAATTCATACTCCGGTACTTCCATATCCACTTTCAGATCGTGAAGAATCAGAGAGGTTTTCTGATTCCGACCATACTACTTTATGACATTTTTCAATAATAATTTGAGCGATTCTGTCTCCTATTTTGACAGGAAAATCATTATATTTATCCGAATTAAATAAAATCACACCCACGTCGCCACGATAATCTGAATCAATAACTCCCGCCATGATATCAATAACTCCCGCCATGATATCAATACCGTATTTATTTGCTAACCCTGATCGCGGAGCAATTCGTCCGTAGTATCCGTCAGGAATAGAAATGGCGATATTCGTTTTTACCAGCATTCTAGATAACTTAAAAACAAGCGAGTTTTCTGCTGCATACAAATCATATCCAGCGGAGTAATCTGTTCCTTGCGTAGGGACTCTTCCAAATGGCGACAGTTTTTTAATAAAGACTTTTTTTGATGAAGAAATGTCCATATTATGAATTTTTTAGTAAAGAGATTAACAGACGAGCATCTTTAGCTGGGATGTCTTGCCAATCATTCCAAGAATGACACGCATCATTATGATAAAGATCTAGAGTTTTCGCATCGGTAATGTAGCTTACAAACTTAGCAAAATTAACGTATCCAGCATTTTTAGCTGTTTTCTGCAACATATTTTGCGCAGAAGGAAGAATCGTTTCCGCTTCTTCTTCGGGGATGGCTGGCGTACCTTTTTTGGAAGAGTCGATTTCATCGCTACCTACGATATGTACGTTCAAGAAATTTCTTACGCACCTAATAAAAGCGCGATTTGCTGCGATTGTCTCCAGAAATTTGACAGCAAAATCACTAGTATTACTGACAGTAGCGTTTGCGATATCTTCGTAATGACTTTCATATTCTGATTCGTAATTTGCAATCCATGTGATACGACATTTAACTGTCACATAGGTAGTATCGCAGCGAACCACGCTGTACTCCACGCTTTTGTATCCACGAAGTTTTGCTAGCTCTTTGATTCCGCCAAGCTTAATTAAAAGCTGCGCATCGGAAAGCCCTTCGACTGTTTGCGGCATTAGTTGTTTTCTAGATTCAAACCAGCTTCTATTTGGAAATAGAAACTCCGATTTTACCATCGAGCGCCAATTTACTGAACCATCAGGGTTGAAGGTGTAATTGACGCCATCAATCAATCCCCAAGCGTTACGGGTTTGGGGAACCAAATGTGGGTTTTTGTCTTTCATTATAGATCTTAAAATATTCTAATTCTTCTTCGAATTGCGTAGACAATACCACGGTTTCAGCACTGTTGTCAATGCTTTTGTTGGCAAAAAAGTTCGCTTTGCAAGAATAGTGCTTACCTTTGGAAATGATAATTTTTGAGCTTACGAATTTAGAATCAGGTTTAAGATTTTTTAATTCAGAAAATTTTAGTTCAGACACTTTTTCTTCTTGGATGTCCCAATCCAAAAATTTAAATCTATATTCATTAAGTTTTTCTTTGTTGTTACAGATTAGTTTGATTTGTAATCCCATGCTTTTGCATAATTTTAAGAAGTTTTCTGAAATGGCGTCTGTAACCATAATCGTTAACAATTGAATATTTTTAGCTACCGGTCCAAGAATATTTACATTTACATCTTTATCTGTCACGATATTTACTTTTCTATTATTTATCCAGTAATTAAATACCTGCAAACTAAGATTAGTCATGTAATCTAATCTCAGATTTATTTGTCTATCTTTTAGAAATTCTTCGTTGTTAATAAAGTCTGGAACTACTTCAATAATCTTTTGATTATAATCATCGCCGATATTGACTAATTCATACTTATCTAGATCGTTTGGAATATTTAATGATTTAAGAATATTAAAGGCTATTTCGTAAGGACTGATTAAATTAATTGTTTTGGGTTTTTCCACAAGCTGCCCATATGTGGGGTTGTTGCCGTGTCTATGAGATTGCAAAACAATCTGCGAATCTTTATTCCATACTGGCTGTGCATTTTTATAGTCAAAAATAGAATATAATCCTATTGATTTTACGTTGAAAATAGCCGCCATATATAAGCTTAAGTTTTCGCATGAAACTATTAATTTAGCTTTTGATATTAAATATGCTTCTTGTTTTCTATTACTGTTGATATAGGATTTATGTGCGGGGATCTGAGGTGAGTTGTCGCTTGTAAATTGAATAATCGCAACGTTTCTTTTTTCTAATTCTTCTTTAATGAGAACGAATACATCTAAGAAGTAATCATAATGCCCTTCTGCGTATTTGCTACGGGTATCGATAATGATAAAATCATAATTCACGATAGGCATGTAGTACGTGTCCATAAATGGAGTTGCTATTTTAACTCCGCAATCCAAAGCCATTTTTTCAGTTACATTCATAGATATTATATTGAATTACGTCTTGTGAATTTCTCGTGTAATTAGTGTTTCGAACTGAAAGATACGGTGCAAAAACCATGTCAAAATATTTATCAGAACTACCTTTGCCTTCAAAAAATAATGGATTATCCATTTTAGGAAAATACTGTAGAGTTTTATAAACGTAAGGGTTGGAGTTTATAAGATCAAAATGTTCTGGCTTCGTAAAGAAATAAATATCGTGTTCAGGATACTGTTTCTTGATCGAAGGGAGAAGAGAAGAAGATATCAGAACTTCTTCTGCGGTTTCTGGTTGTATAAAAGCTATTTTTTTAGGATTTTTTGCTGTTTTTATTTCTTCTAGTAGATTAGAAAAATTCATTTTGTTATTTTCATTCAAAGCAGTCTTTCTAAAGAAGTTTAACACTTCAGCTCTTTTAAGATCTGTTGACAGTCGATGAACCCAATGGATAGTTCCTGCGACATCTTTCTTCTTTAGAATGTTGTCGTATAAACTTTCTATCCAATCTTTATTATTTAAAGAATCATTTGGTTCGTAAAAAGGATCGAATTGTTCACTTTCTAAATTAAAATCAAAATCAACTTCTGGTAAACTATCAAATAGATCTTCGAAGTATTTACAAACAGCTTGCACGCTATAATTATCAATCGCAAATTGCCGAGCTTTTCTACCTATCGCTTGTCTTTGCTCCAAAGGCAATCCGTAAACATATTGTAATTGAGAACATATGCTTAAAGCCGATGTGGAAGCTTTAATGAATTGAGTGCCGGGTTCTCTATACTCAGCCCATTCCAAAGGTAATCCACCACTTTCTTCAGTCGAACAATCTTCTCCGCAGCTATAATTAGTAACTAAAGTGATGAGTTCCGCAAGCTTTGCTTCTTGAATGGGGATTTCTTGTCCACCGCTGGTAAAGGGGTGACAATAAACATCCATGAGATTGTAAATTTCATTCAATTGCTTTTCATTAACTCCATGTTTGATATTCGTCGTCTCGCAGGAATTTGGATGTTGACAAGTATCACATTTTATCATTTGCCCACAAAAAGGTTTTATTTGATAACCGTTACAATGTTTACAGAAATAAGAAGTAAGAACCTTATTAGCGTTGATACTCTTTTCATGCATTAACTTAAGGATATCCCAGCCCTCTCCCCAGTGCGTGTGCAATAATAGTTTTGCATTAGCCTTTGGATTCGCATCATCAAACATTTTAAAACCATCAAGTAGATTGGGTACGGATTTTCTTAATTGATTTCTAAATACAAATCCAACAACAAAAGAGTCTTGAAGTTTGAAGTGTTGTTTTAGTTTGGTTATGTTTTCTGAAGAATGTTTATAAAAATGATTTGTATCTAAAGATCCGTGAACAGTTTTTACATGTTTGTGTCCTAGTTTATGCATTGCTTTTTCAGCGAAAGATGCCCAGACTAAATAATTTTTAATCTTGGGCGCGGCATCTACCGACTCTTTTAATAGAGGTAGACTATCTAATGTAGTATGTATGATACAATGAATTTTATTCCACCAAGGTTTATCGAAGAATCCCAAGAACGCCCAGATATCTTCTATTCCTAAATAAATATCTGGTTTGATTGTTTTAATCGCATGATCAATCATTTCGGCACCATACGACGCTTGGTTACGGCGATATTCGTCCGAATTGATTTCTTTTTGCGTTTCAATGTCTTCTGGAACTGAACCGTAAGACTTCCACGGAGTGTACTTGAGGATTTCTGCATCCCAAGTGTATCCATTACTGAGTTCAATTATTTCATACTTACCTGTTTTATACAGATAAGATAAAAGATTCTTTTTATGTTTACCAAAACCAGTAAACATCTTACAATGATTACTGTGGATTAAAATTCGCTTTTTACGCATTAGAATGAATCGTCTTCTTCGACGGGTGCGGGTGTGGGAGTCTTTTGTGGCGCAGCTTTTTGAGTTGCAGGTTGGAAGGGTGTTTTGCTCCCAGCTTCTTTACTGTAATTAGCTCTCGTAGCAGCTAATCGAAAGTCGTCAACAAGAGAGAAATATTTGTTGATAAAAGCAATCAGGCGAATACCTTCGCCGGGTTCCAAGGGAACCTTAAATTGATCTGACCCATTGCGAGTAAAACCGAATCCAAAAGCTATATACTTTACGGCAAAATCTCCAGTGCCTTTTACTCGTTCAAAAGGGGTGATTCTAATGGTTGTCTTGTTCGTATCGTTAGAATGATACGTCGAATAAGCGGATTTTTGTTGGATGGCGTTGACGATTTCACCCAATTCAAACTCATTAAACTTAACGGCAATAGTCTTTGAAGGATCTTTTCTGCTTTCTGCGAACGATCCGGTCTTTTCCTTCTCGTTCCATGAATGCTGTGCGATACAATTGATGTAAAAAACAGGTTCTTGACCTGCTTTTTCGGAAATTTGAAAGCTGGCGGCACAGCCCGCATTCTTTGAATTTGGCTTGTAAATTTGTAGACTCATACTGCAAGATATTAATGAATATCTTGCGTATTTCTACAGAATTTAGTCAATATAATAGAATAAAGTGCGAGCAGAACCGCTTACTATAGAATCAATTTTAATTGGTAATGTTGGATTCAAAACTTGATTCGCTCCAAGAGTAACTGTTCCAAAAGTTCCACTAAAAGAAGCTGTAGCAGCGACTATAAAAATGCTTTGTCCAGCATTTGGGGTTAATGCTGTTCCTGTATTTAACGCACAAAAGGGTATTTCGAGATTATTAGCCATATCTTTATATTACACTAATTGCGCAGATTTTAGAAGAGCATCTAGTTTTGCAGTTGGGGTTGAAATACCCCCAATAGCTGTGAATATAGACAGACCTTCTTTAGAGCCTTTGTAAATACCTTGATGAACTGTGCTGTTTGTTTTTAATGTTCGATTTAATTGATTGAACGCATTA
>Ga0136642_1000474_pt1 | contig 21294 bp, 31 predicted proteins | sample LowCatLa1302831Y_FD_115313 | JGI IMG/M metagenome (GOLD analysis project Ga0136642, IMG submission 115313) | Freshwater microbial communities from Lower Cathedral Lake, Yosemite National Park, California, USA - 13028-31Y | ecosystem: Environmental > Aquatic > Freshwater > Lake ... | reverse complement strand
CTGCAGGTCGGCTGAGGTTGTTTTAGGATGTACGACCTGCAGGTCGGCTGAGGTTGTTTTAGGATGTACGACCTGCAGGTCGGCTGAGGTTGTTTTAGGATGTACGACCTGCAGGTCGGCTGACGGCTGCAGGACGGCTGCAGGTCGGCTTCCGACTGTTCGTTTTGTCGGACCGAATACAGACATGGACCGTATACAAACTTACTTAAACACTACATTAGTAATTATGCGTCCATTCTCTTTAATGCTTAAAGAAGCCGTTGAGCGTTTTCTGTTTCGCATCCACCTTTGCCTTCTTCAGAGTCTTCCTTTCTGGCTCAGCCAGCCTCTTTGTTGCGGATACCTTATCATCTTGCGTGCATTCAGAAGCCTCAAGCAGCCTTTCGGCCCAGCTGCCCGTCGCCTCTGCGTGCGCCCGCCCCCGCACCACCGCCCCATGCGACTCCCACCGCGCGGCGGGCCAGCGAAGCTTGCCCAGGTTCGTTCCCGTCGCCCACGCCCTCCCGCTACCGTCGCCCACGACCGTCACGACGTGTATTCCGCATCGAATGACCTTCTTTTGTACAGGATCATCTGGTGGTGATAGCACCTGCGATGGACTCATTACATTTAGACTCATTACAGGTTCTATCAGCATTATGTCATTCGTGCCTCCAATCGCGTGCACGAGCTGCCTCCGACGGACCCCAGGAATCTCAGAGCGTCGCTGAGGCCGTCAACCTGCAGCGTGCGGTCGATTGGTCAGAAAATTAATTGCTTGTGACAGTATATTAATATTAGTAATACTAATAGTAATCTTACTAATCTTTTTCACACCTTGTCGCGGTCGCCCTTTTTAGACTCGACGCGCAGCGCACGAGAGGGGCCAGCCATGGTGGCGTTCAGGTGCACTCCGCCAGAGGCCATGATGGGCGCGAGCAGCATGGCGAGCACCGAGTCGACCCGCGACATGTAGTGCTCGAAGTCCAGCGGCAGTCTCTCTGCGCGCAGTGCCTCCGGGCTCGCCGCCCTCTCCGCAACGCCGCCCGCGCCCGTACAGAGAACCCACGGGACGCGGCTCCCCAGGCCGTACACGCGCAACTTATCTGCGCGCGCCACCGCGAGGGCGGGCGTCACCACGTCCTGCAGCAGCAACATAATGGTCATGCAGAAGCATAACATCAACATGATCACAAGTTCCGCACACCTTCTGCGTGTACGCGTTCGGTCCAACCATGGGCTTGGAAAGAGATCCCGTCTGCACAAATTCGCCGAGCCCAAAGAGGTCCGGGGGCGGCATGGCGTCGTGCACATGCTCGATGGAAGACCTGACCTTCCTTCGTATGGCCGCCGCGCACTCCTGCAAAAAGTCCGATAAGGATGTAAAAATTCCCGATACTAAAATGCAAAATGAGGTGTTTCTCCGGTGTTCGTCTATCATCCACCTATCAGCAATACCAGACTACGCATCATGCAGGGGGGTTTAAGGGGGCGGCACGCCCCCCTACTTTGATTTGGTCGACGCTGGGGCACTTCATGACGTAGTCGAGCAGCTGCTGCTGTGCGGCGACGGCTGCCTTGAAGTTGTCTCGGCGCACGGCGGCTATGCCGCGGACCATGAGGCGGCCGTCATCGGGCCCGATCTTGCCCTCGTACTTAATTCCAGCGTACATCTTCGCTTTCATCATCAGCAGCGGGCTCATCACCTTCTCGAACTCCAGCACGTGGGGGTCTGGAAGCCTGTCCGCGTACCACTTGGCGATCTCGTTGCCGAGGGCGTTGGCCGCGGCCAGCGAAAGACCCTCCATCATGATGAACACCGAGTCCGTGTCTGGTCACGATAGTGATGATAGAGTGTCTCAACTTTTTTTTTGGTTTGGACTATTTTTTTTGTCGGAGGCACCTCGGACTTTTTTTTGTTTTTTGGGAAAAGTGACTATCAAGAATACCGAGATTCGCGCCTCCGTAGACCGTCTTTGGGCGAGTGAAGACTGCTGGTCTCTCGTGCACGCCGTCGATGCCCCCGGCGTCGCCCGCAACGTCGAGCCAGACGACACTCTCGACGGTTCGCGATACTCCAGTGATAAGCCTTCGGCCACAGGCGGTCACCGCTGCGGCGATATCCGATGCATCATTGAAGACGCCACCCTGTCTGGCGCCCAGTCCACCGTACGCACCATTCATAAGGACCTTGATTGCTGCATTTGTAGCCAAAAACCAGATAGTAAATTGATAAGGTGAAGGAGTTACTCTGCACAAAAGAGTGTTTTGCTATCATCGTAGTATCGCACCATTCTGCTGGAGGTCCCGGAAGACCGCCTCCGCGTGGCGCCCCTCCTTCTTGGCGACGGCGCCGGCGTTCTTGCAGAGCGTGCGCTCCTTCTTGAGGCCCGCTAGCATACCCGGAAGCATTCCCTCGAGGGTGACCTTCGAGACGCACACCATGACGCTCGCGGGGTCCCTGTAGGGGGGCGTGCCGTCCCCCTTAAACCCCCCGGCTATGCAGAGCTATGCAATGAAGTTTTTGTCATCGTGGTTTTCGTATCATAAATTGATAGACCATGCTATCAATGAAGCATGAGTATCAAACCTGGCCCAGGTTTCGCCGTCATCCTCGAATCGCATGGAGTGGCCGTCGTCAAGAAGGGTCGCCTTGCGGCCGTAGACGGTGTAGGTGCCGTCGGCGTTCTCCGGGGCCTTGTCTACGATGCGGAGGCCGGGCGGTCCCAGCCAGGTGCCCTCGGGCCACGGGCAGGGGGGCTTCTCGGCAATCTCCACGCCAGATGCGAGCGCGGAGGCGAGGTCCGTGCGGCTGGTGACGCACAGGTTGCGCTCGCGCATGATTGAAGGATAGAGGCTGCCGAAATCAAATACGCAGACGGGCCTGTCCGTGCGGTAGAGGTCCGCCACCGCTTCCAGCACCTTGCCGCCCTTGAAACCCACGCCAGCGTCCTCCGACTCGTCCGGAGCGTCCGCGTCCTTGGCACCGCTTGGAGTGTCCGGGAAGATGAAGCCCTCCGGCCGTGAGTGCGCCACCCGCAGCAGCTTCTGCCTCAGTGTCCTCTGCGTGCCGCACCCCGCGCATATGTCGCTGCTCGGTGCCCCGGAAGCGTTGGCGTAGTGCAGCTCCTTGACAAGCGCCTATCAAAACCATAGTATCAAAACCGTATCAAACACTCAAAGTCTAAACAGTAATGTCAGATACCTGAAATGTTTTGTTGCCCTTCGAAGGCATGCTGAGAAGGTCTACGACATCCTTGGCGCGGCCCGCGCATCCTGCAGCAGGCGGCCTCCCGAGGAACTCCGGCACCACAGACTCGAGATCGTAGCATCGAAGCTTAATGGACTGGTTCCGCTGCAGCCAGGCCTGCACGTCGAACTCGATGCGACCTGCGACAGTGCCGAGTCAGGATGATACCAAAACAATAATACCAGACTACTGTCGCACCTGGGCACGTGAAGGTGACGCGGGCATTGTCTGCGGTGTCTTCGCGTATGGAGGCGTCGCAGCCGACGATTCGAGACCAGCCATCGAAAGGCTTGACGCCCGAAGACTTGCACGCGTCGTCCAGGAGCCGCCAGTCGGCGCGCCGGCCGCCAAAAGTGACGAGAACGTCGGGGTCTGCATTCTTTATGCAGTCGGTGATTGCAGAGAACATGTTGCCAGTCGATTCGATCGAAAGGAGCACGTCTCCGGTGGCCGCGTCCACCACCGCAGCCCCGTGGGCATCGATGCATACGGATACAATCTTCTTCTGCGCGTCACCGATGCGGTCCAGTTTCTTTATTTTTGACGTCAGCGCGTCCCGCTCGTTGACGCATGTCGTGAGCTTGGACTTGACGGGTTTCCCGTTCCACTCTATCCAGTCCTCCGGACTCAGGCCGCGGTTCACAAGGAAGCGCGACGCGGGGTCCACCGCAGCCTCTGCGGTGCGCACGTGCCAGCCCTCCGTGCGGTTGCTGGAGATGGCCGCAGCGGCTTCCGCAACGCTCCTGCCAGTGAGTGTTGCCAGCAGGTCTGCGGAGATGGAAACCCGACCTCCGAAGGGCTTCCATAGCAGCTTGCGAGCAGCGTCCATCGCAGCACGGCTCGGGAACGTCAGGCGTACGACGTGCGCCTTCTCGGAGCGGTAGTGGTCCGCAGGTGTCTTGCGAGCGCGCGCGTGCTCGACCGAGAGATCCCTGAATCGCCACTTGATGGACGACTCCACGAATTCTTTGAGGCGCTTCCCGACGCTGCCGAAGTCCTGGAACTTCTGCTCGATCCCATCTGGGAGTATGACGTAAAAGTATGGGCGGATGGAGGCATCTCGCACGACGAGCGCCGAGCTGCGGCCCGTGTCCGTAACTCCCACGAGAACCACGCACACTGGGTCGTCGTCCACCCAGTGCGAGTGGGAAATTTGAAGTGCGGTTGGCGCCATTGTCTGACGAACGAAAAAAAAGAACTCGGGTAAAAATCGCCACATTTGGTTGTTGGACGATAGACGCAATCAAAGATCTTCAATCACAAAGAGTTCTTCTACGTAAGGAACCGTCGGCCTCGGAGGCACGTCCGTGACCAAACGTAACCTTTCTCCCACCATCCTCACCCAGCGGTGCACCCCCCCGACGCGCCCGAGCGTCCACACAACCTTTTCCGATCGCCGCGGAATTTTGCTCCCCGAGAAGACTATTATGTGGCACGGCTGCCTCTCCCTCACGCAAGCTTTGTGCACGGAGTCCCAGTCGCCATCGCACGACACGTCGAAGGCGTGCACCGTACCGCGCACGTGCTCCTTTATAAATGCGCACGTGCTCGTCTTCAGCCCGTCCCCAGTGTAGTCGCAGAAGACGTGCACCAGCTCTCCGGGTGCAGGCACCGTCTTTGCAAAGTTGATAACATCCTGCTGACAGGGACGCAAATTTTCGAAGTTCATCATCCGATTCGGTACGACTTGGGCGTCGTAAATATGAGAAAAGTGTCGTATTTCACTATGTTCGTGATCCCTCCCGCTCTTGCGGCGGTTGTATCCCTGGTGGCGTGGGCCACTGTTGGAAATTTCGCGAGCGAAGTATCGCTCGTGTTCTTCTCCGCATTACTCGTCACGTCGCTGTGCATATGGGGGGTCCACGCCTTTCGCGCCAAAATCATGGAGGACGCGTACAGGCTCCTTGTCCCGTACGTCTGCGCCCTATGGTCGCTGTTCGCGGTGGCGCTGACCGTCATCGCAGTCGTGCTGCAGGTAATATGATGAAATGGACTGTACACAATGCGGAATAAGTCTGACGCGAGCGTGCCACAGGGGGATCCGGCGGATGGACTCTTTACGACCAAGACGTGGTTCTCCGCGGGGTGGAACACGGGCCTCAGCATCTTCTCCGTGAAGGTAAACACGTGGTGGAGGTATCTCATTCTCATTATATACCAGATTGTCAGGTCAATCCTCGGAAGCCTCTTGACAAATGCTTTTCGGAGCTACATAACGGTGAACATCCAGTCGGGGGGCGGACGCAAGGCGGATCCCGGCGACACGGCCAGGGTGGTATCGTCGCAGTTGGCGTACAACTTCTTCATATACTACAGCAGTCTCACTGACAGCTACATCATGCTCAGCCAGCTCGACCTCACAATCATCACAACTGCCTCCACCATGCTGACGGACGCACTTTCTACAATATACTTCATGTCCGGAGACGTGAAGGTGCATCACTCGGCGCTGCCGGAGCCGGACGGCACCACGGCTCAGGTGGGTGGGCTCGCACATCCCAAAGTGCACGGTACGAATGATTGACGACGCATGCCATGACGAACGCAGGGTGAACGTGGATTTCCGATAGAAACCAAGTCCGATCGGCTCAGGATGTGAAGGTGTTTTTGAAGTCTATGGCCTCGTTGACCGTCATACCGAGCTCCTTCATTGCCAAGAAGTAGAATTTCCAGTCTTGCTTCTCTATCATACCAGCAATGACTCGTCTGGTGTCTGCGTCGATTTCGAAAATGCGGGTGTCGTTCGCAGTAGGCGGCGGTACTTCCTCTGCCACGGGCCGCCTGGGTCGCTTTGGCTCGGGGACCTTCCCAGCGTCTTCGACAGGTCGCTTGGGACGCTTTGGCTCATCCGCAATAGGTTTCTTGGGGCGAGCTGTCTTTTTGCGGTAGACGAAATTGTTGAGCTTTGCAATCTCGTACTCCTTGATGTACCCGAGCTCGCGGGCAGCCTCCTCCTCTGGCACCTCGACAAACTCGCGGTCCGTGGATAAGGGCAGAACGCGCGTCCCGTCGTAGAAACCTCCAACAGCACATATACGATAGTCAGTTGCGTTCGTCTTGTCCAGCTTCCGAGCTCCGCTTGCCTTCTTCAGCTTGCTCTGCGACATGAACTTCTTCGCCTGATTCATGTGCACGTACACCTTGCTCGAATCCCCGAACCGGAACATGAGCACCTTCATAACCTTCGACGAGTGAAGCTCCGGAACCTCGAATATCGCAAATGAAATTGCATCAGACTTCTCGACAGCGTTCGCGGCCGCCGCAGCTTGCTCAATCGCCATAGCAGCCGCAGCACCGCGAGCTGAAGCTGAAGCTGCAGCAGTTGCAGCCTCTGGGCCCGCGTCAACGGCTGCAGCATCCTGGGCGGCGTCGTCAGGGTCGCTGTCTACCGCTTCAGCGACTGCAGCAGCCGGGGCTGCGTCGTCAGAGTCGCTCTCAGCCGCAGCCGGGGCTGCGTCGTCAGAGTCGCTCTCAGCCGCAGCGTCGGGTCCCTCCCCGGAGTCGCTCTCGGCATCAGCCTCGTCGGCGCTGCTTTCGCTCGATTCGACGCTGTCCTCCTCCTCCTCTTCCTCCTCCTCCTCCTCCTCTTCGGAGATTTCTTCCGACTCTTCGCTCATTGTTGCTGTAAATTTTACACACGGGAAGTGCAGAGACAAAAAAGAAGCATAAACGCTATTTCGTCACCGCCAGTATCTATTCCAGTACACCACGACCAGAGCTATGCATGCTACTGCCGCCGAAGCGAAAAAAAACCCGGCAAACGTCAAGCAGCAAATGCACGTGCGGTCCTGTTCTTCCAAATCTATCTCCACGTCCTTTATGCTCACTGCATGCTCCATACACCATTCCGTCGCAAAACCATCTTTATACATGTTTCATCCAATAAAACGATGCTCATGTTGCCCTCCTCGCATCGAGACGCCTCCTGGCCTCTCTGACATCAGCAGCGGCAATCTCATCAATTCTCTCTTCTTCATCCTCGTGTGGATTGTTAACGGCAGCGGCGTCTCTTTCCATCCCAAACACCGACATTTCCGGTGCCCCGGCCCGCGCTTCGCATGAATAGTCTACTTAGTCAGACTAGGCATACTCGTCGCGCAAAACGCCCTGATATTCAAACTTGTCAGCAGCTTCTTCGTCCTCGTCTTCGTCATCTTCTTCGTCCTCTTCTTCTTCATCTTCTTCGAGGACCCGCTTACCCTTCTTCCCACTATGGGCACTACCCTTCTTTGGTTTTTTTTCGAATTCGACGAAATCGTCATCGGGTTGTTTGTGTTTTTCTTTTTTGAATTGGTTATACGTTTCTCGGAAGTTCTCATTCTCCCAGTCCATTTCGTCCCACATCGTTCGCAGCATTTTGGGCTTCCCGTTGGGATCCTCCTCTAGTTTTCCATCTTTATTCTCTTTTTTTGCCCTGATTTTTATAAACCTCCATCCGCTGTCGTTTCTTCCGAGCACCGTTTGAGGCCAACGAGACATGTTTCGGAATTTTCTATGTATGAACTTAGGATACTTGTCTGGGTTGTCAGATACGTATCGTGGATTCGGAGACAACTTTGTTTCGGTTAGAAAATAAAAGTCGTTTTCTTTCGTTATCGTTGCTGTCGAGTCAGAATCATGGTTTGGAAATCTTGCGTATACAGTTTGGCCTTCTTTCAGCCGTAAAGTGCCATCTTCGTTCTTGCTGTTGCGAATGAGAAACTGTAGCGCGTCCATGTTTTTGGTTCCTATATTACCTTTTTGCTTTTTAGGCTTACGGATTTTCTTTGCAGCAATTTCACCAGCCGCAGGAGCTTCACCTTCATCAGTATTACCACCTTTCGCAGCCGCCGCCGCTGCACGTTCAGGCTTACCACCTTTCGCAGCCGCCGAACCACCGCCTTTCGAAGCAGATTCTTCAAAGACGCCGTTCCATTCATTCAGGAATTTGTCATACGAAAGTTTCTTTTTCCAAACAACCATTTCATGCTCCGTGGGGAACACCGGATAGTTCATGCAGTCTATAATAAAATGTCGCAATCGATCCACCGAAGTCGGCTCTTTCGGCTGTTCTTTAAGTGTTTGAAATATCGAAATGATCATACCCACCACATTCCAAGTTGAAAGGGCCTCTTTTTCAGCCGACCACTCTTTCGATGACCAGTAATCTCCGATGTTAATGCAAGGGCGGTTGTCGTCGACAAATTCGACATTTTCCATGCCAAGATGAGCGTGAACGTGTCCGGTCTTGCGCAGCACGATGAGTCCGAGTATGATGTCTCGGAAAGTGGAGCCGATTATTGTGTCCATATGTTCCTCCACATTGGAAGAGTCCAGCGTGGAACCGCACACCGAAGTGATTATGCAGTATGAAGAAAACATGTCATTACCGATTGCACCGCACGGCTTTGTCATTGTAAAGTATTTCATCTCTTCGGGAGTGAGATTCTCAGCCATCTTCTTTGCAATTGTTCGCTCGCTGTCGTATAGGTTCTTCGCCTCCAACTCGTCCGCGAAGGTGCTCTCAACTCCGGTCACGACCCGTGGGCAGAAGAGTCTTATGTGGATCGACGGAGGGTATTTATCCGGTGAGGCATTTCCTTTCAGATTCCAATACACGCACACCTGCACTCTGTCATTCACCTCCTTCTTCGCAAATTCGTACTGTACCTTGCCACCGAAGTCGACAGTTTCGGGATGTTTACCCACGGGAATTTTTTGGTCTTGCTCATCCCACGTGAACCTTGGTCTGAGCTTGAAAAGAGCGGTTGTTTTTTCGACGAGATCGCCCATCGTCGACACAGCTTTGCAAACCTACATCCGCCGTATATAGTCCGAGCGTCATATAAAAAAAACAGAAAAATGGACGCGAAGCTCATCAGCAACGTCTACGATGGCCGCGTCGCCTCGTTGGTCGTAGACATGTACGCGGTCCGCCTGCTCCGGACGTGCCGCGAATCAAATTTCCACATCCAGCCGGCGGACACCGCAGACGAGCTGGTCCGCTTCGATGGCCTCACCGTCCTCCAGCCCATCAAGCGCCGCGGGCGGTGGATCCTGCTGGTGTCCGAACCCGGCGCGCCCACGGTGGCGTTCCGAGGGTCGGATGCTGACGGGGGGCTCGAGATGATAGCAGTCATGGCAGACATTGTCCGCAGAGGGCTGCGCGCCACCCGAGCGTCTGATCGTCCTATCGAGCACGGCATCGACGCTTCCGCCACGGTAGATAATGGTGTCGACACGCTCTCAGCCATGCTCGAGCTCGCCGCCATGGTGCCCAGAGTTTGCACTACTGCTGCTGCCATAAAAATTCCAAAGGTGGTGACCGAAGACCTTATGAACAGGAGAGCGTGCCTGTCAGACGACAGTGTAGACTTCTTCCTCAGCATCGTGCAGAAGCGGTGCGACCCCAAGCGCGTATCGATACTGAGGTGCGGCGAGGTGAAGGCCTGGGCCGAGGCACGCCGAGTCATAGGGTTCGAGACGACCGCGGCGGCATCCATCGCCCTCGAGCGCGACTTCCGACTCACGGTCAAGAACCAACTCGAGGGGGCCGAGGTCACAATCTGCCCAACCCACGGACGAGGCGCGCACGAATGTTTTTTGTAAACTATCTTTTTGAAAACACATAAGTGCGAATTTTGAAAGCTACATAATAACTTGTATAGGTCACTGGTGCGTCGTGGCGGTGGGCCGCGGCGAGGTGTGCGTCATGGACTCTGTCAGGCACAGCGGCGTTGAGGCACCCCTTCTAGAGTCGCTTAAGTGGCTCTACCCGGGAACACCAGATCGAGTGCGCGTGGTGGACGTGCCGCAGCAGAGCGACTCGGTGAGCTGCGGCGTGTATGCGATTGCTTTCGCAGAGTCGATTGCTACTGGGGCTGCCATAGACGTAAAGAGCCGAGAAGAACTCATGAAGAGTGCATCTACGAGCACATGATAGCAATCTTCTGCGCAACCTCGCGTCTGTACTCGTCTTCCGGCTTGTATCCTGAAACGAACTGGGCATGCATGGACTTGCCGTCGTGCTTGAGCATGGCGAGCATGGGAAAGCCCAGCGGCACAGTTTCGCCTTCTGGGAGGACGCCCGGCAGGATGCGCTTGATGAGGCCGTCTGCATCCTTGCCGCCTTCGCTCGTATCCACCTCGCAGTTGAATATGAAGATGCCTTGTTGCCGAAGTTCGCTCTGATATTGAGGAGTCCACACTTCTTTGAGCAATCGCTGGCAGTGGCCGCACCAGCTCAGGTGCAGCATGACCATGAACGTGAAGGTCTGTGGCGTCACAGCCACGAGACCGTGGACAGCGGGCATCGGCGGCGGTGCGACGGAGACTTCGAATTCCGCATGGTGCGGGCGCGGTGCGCCGGGGCCTTCGTGGTGCGGGCCATGGATCTTGGGCGGGGGCGGTGGGCCCCTGTGGCGTTGAGATTCTTCGCTGAGAACCCGGTGGACCTTGGGCGCAGAAGGTGCGCCGGAGCTTTCACTGGGAACCCGGTGGACCTTGGGCGCAGAAGGTGCGCCGGAGCTTTTACTTGGAACCCGGTGGACCTTGGGCGCGGAAGGTGCGCCGGAGCTTTCGCCGGGCGCCCGGTGAACCTTAGGCGCAAGAGGTGCGTTTTCGCTGGGCGTTCTCTGGACGGGCGCCCGGTCGAAGGCGGACATGATGTGGAGCAGGTACTCGCGCGGGTTGGTGTGCATGTCGGGCGGCATGTTGGTAACGTTTGACCCGTTCGAAAAGAGGATGGTATGAGGCACGCCATGGGCGTGGATAATCTTGCGCACGATGCGGACACGCGGGTCGTCGACGCGGTCGCGGCTGAGGTGATCGATGAAGCGGGTCGGGAACCCGGCGTTGCTGCTCATGTCGACGGGGAAGAACCGGGCGCCTGCGCCCTCGCGTATGGCGGTTGCGACGGCCGTCTTGAAGTCCTCGTTGCGGGCACCGCCTCCGTGCAGCATGATGACGACGGGGCGACCGCTCCGGACCTGGAAGGCGGCATCCTCCGATTCGTCGTACGACGAATTCGGAAATATGCCAAAAGAGGTGGCCTTGCAAGACTCACACGCGGGGCTTTTGAGTCCGGTACTCATTACCCATGCAGGGCATGTGCGTATATATACATGAGGTCATTCGTCTTCATGCGTATCTGGAATGTCGCAATCTTTGCGCTCGTAGCAGCGCCATGTTCGGCACAGGTGCCTTACTCGCAAGGGCAGGCTGCTTCGTTCTTGGAGCTCTCGAACGACATCTTGGCTGCCATCGCACCGAGCATAGACCCCGTCTACAAGCTTGCCGCACAGACCACCATAACATTCCCAGAGACGACGCCCTCTCGAACGCACTGGTCGCTCATACAGAGTGCCATGGGCGACTCGCACATCTTCTCCATATCAAACGCAGAGCGCGTCACATTCTTTCGAGCGCTCGTCTCGGACGGCCAAGCCCTGACCAATCTCGTCACCCAGTGGGCCGGCGTACCGGCCTCCACCGTGCTCGTCGTCGCAGATGACGCCAAAAACTCATACACCGTCACCATCACCCAGCCCGTCAACCCGCTCAACACCGTCTACAAGATGCAGTTTGATACAGCCCAGTGCGTTGACGATACATAGTTAACCCATCTGATTTTAAAAAACCCAATCTGACTTGAACCCAATGAACCCGTGCCACCAGGGGTCTGCTGAACGAGCTCCCGACGAGCCCCAACTGCTACCAAGACACTGGGTGCATATGCAGCTTCATACAGAACAACCCCTTCATAATCGACGTGCGATCCAGCGGCTGTCAGGTATGCTGATTCGCTGATAATTCATAATAATAGTGGTACCGATTTGCATATTCTTCGTCACCGCAGGGCGACAGCACGTTTCGCAACGGGACAATAGGATGGAGATTTACGGTGGACCTCTTTGCGGACTACGACACGCCCAACGCGGCGGTGGCGGCGTCGCTCGCGCAGCGGTGGACGGCCATCGATGGCATACCGTCAAACCTGCCTGCTATGACGCTGCAGAAGAGCGTGCCGGTGGCTGCCCCGGACCCGGGTCCCCTCAATCTCACGGCTGTCGTGTTTGCATCGATAGGGTTCAGCGCCGCTGCTATCGTGGTCGGGGCAATAATCTGGCTGCGGAACAGCGGACACTTGTAAAAGTAAAGTCGTTCATATAAACGCGTAACGTTCGTACATACATGTCGTGCCCGGGGGCGCGAATCGTCCCCTTCCCGGACGACTCGTTTACGCAGCTTCTGTTCGACTCTCTGCCCGACGCTCTGCGCGCGAGCGTTCCGCACAGGCGGTACCGAATTATATCAGGCTGGTCCATGGCAGAATGGGATAGCGTATCTATAACTTCAGACGCCGGGGACGACGCTGCCGCCTGGCAGTGCTCCGTGACGGATGGCGCGGGCGTCTTTGAATCGTTCTCGGGCGATGGCCGCAGCGTGAACTTGCCCGCCGGAGACTACGGGGTCACATGCGACGTGGCCACCGCGCCAAACAGCCGGCGCACGCCGACTTTCGATCTGCGGGCCACCATGCCCGCATACCTGTCCTGCCCCGAACGCGCACCGCTCCCACCCTGCGGAGCCCAGTTCGTCCAGGAACCCTGGGGAGAGTTCGGTGATGCAATAGTGCGTTCCGCTTACGCCACGCTCAAGGTGGCCTCCGGGGCCTCCCGTATGGCCGCCCTGAGCGTCGAGACGGTCGGCGGACCCTGCCGCGTGAACGTATCGGTGGCCACGCCCTCCGGAGCGTGGGCGCCCGTGGGTTACGGCACAGCAGCAATGGGCGGCCGCACGGTCGCGTCGCTCGACACGCTCGTGACCGTCACGCCCGACGGCCTCGACCTCGCGGTGGTCTCCAACTGCCCCATGCTCGCGTCGCCGTCGTACACACCGAGCCCATCCGACAACGTATACGTCGCAGAGGGCAGCCCCGCGATCTTCGGCCACATATTTAGCGTGCCCGTGTGCACGCAGCCCCAGGGCCTTTCGGCGCGCTCGGCCGAAGTAGTCACTCCCCGGACCACCACCGCCATAGGCGTGTCCGGGTGGGACCCTTCCACCGTCGCCGTCGCCACCGTCAACCTCTTTGCCCAAAAGTCTGCCTACACCAAGAACCTCGTCTCCAAGGTCCTGGGCGGCCTGCTCGCCATCCCCAACCGCCAAAGCCAGGTGGGGGCATGCTCGCCATCCCCAACCGCCAAAGCCAGGTGGGGGCATGCTCGCCATCCCCAACCGCCAAAGCCAGGTGGGGGGCATGCTGCCCCCACACCCCCCCTGCTGCCCCGGGTGGCATTATTCGTCTGGGACATTATACCCACTGCTGTTTTCTAAATTATTACAGGCTTTTACGTTCGTCATCAGCAACGTGCTCGTGCCGGCGAACGAGTTCCCCATAAACCCAGTGAGCGATTTCTGGAACAACGTGCGTTCAAAGATAGCAAACGGGCTGTACAGCAACGGCGCGGGCGACAAGACCATGCCCACTGGATACACGGTCGAGTCGGACGTTATTGAACTGCAGAAGCGCATAAGCCTCGACCTCACAAACAACTACAAGGTACGAAAGAGCGGTCCACGACTTATACTGACACAGGGAACCGTGATTATTTGGTCATCTTCAATGGCCCACAAGTGCTACTGACACTTGACACCATCGCAGCCAAACCAGCTCAACTCGATACCGGTGGGCGTCCAGACGAACATGCCGTCTATCAACAACTTTCTCAACGGGGGGCCGACGAGCATTCAGGGCTACCTCAACTCGGCGGGATCTCCAGTGGCCACGCAAGGTGTGTTGGAATTGATTGTACGGGCCCAACGTGCATAACTGAGTCTATTTGTACGCAGGTTATACCATCACGGCGACGCAGGCGACAGAGGCTTGGTGCATCGAGACACTCATCTACGCGAGCCCGGGTGCTTCGATACCAATCATCACGAACATCGTCAAGGAGCAATTCATGTCGTACAACGCTACGAATACAGACCTTATATCCGTGGGGGCCGTCTTCAAGGGGCCCAACTCGTTCCTGGTCGACACCACACTCGACATGCAGCCCGTCGTCGTGATGGGCAGCATAAGCGCCGTGCTCATAATACTCGTTGGTCTGCTGTCGTTTAGAGGGAGGCTTCTAAAGCAGCACATTTCGTTTAAACTAGTCCGTCACTCATGAGAGGAAAGCCGAGTTACAGAAAATGGTATTTAGGCTCTATGAGTGAGTGAACCATAGCGATGGAGATCGGTAAGGGTAGAGACGAGAAGAGCGAGTGGGTCGATAAGCAGCCTCCGATATGGAAGGGCTACTGGGGACCTTATCAAAAGCTGCAGCTTGCAACGATACTAACATCCGTTTTTCACCTCGTAGAGGCAGTCATCATCCTGGCCTTCAACAATAATGCCAGCATCCCTATGCACATTAGTCTGCAACTGTGGCCCGAGCACGGTTCGAAGGGCTCCTTCGCTCCATATACGATGGCCGTCGGACACTTTTCGCTCGAAGGCGCCATCGCGGCCTTCTTCTTTCTCAGCTTCGTCTTTCAGTTCGGCGCCGTCACCTTCTTCTGGGAGACATACCAGAGCAGGCTATATGCAAAGGCTATGCAGCCGTACCGGTTTTTGGAGTACTCTATATCCGCCAGCCTTATGACCGTCATCTTCGCCATCCTGTTTGGAATTCAGGAGGCGGATTACATAATCGTCTTGTTCGTGGGACAGGCGACGGTGATGCTGCTCGGGCTCCTGCAGGAGTACCAGATTGTATACAAGCGCGCTCTGCGAGACAACCTGCAGTGGTGGGAGTTTTTCATGCCACACGCCATCGGCTGGCTCCTGTTCAGCGCGATCGTATCAATCTTCATCATCCGATTCGTCTACACCGTGAACAAGAGCCTCGAAATGCACAACAGCAAAGCTCCCAAGTGGGTCTACGCCGTCATAGCTACACAGATGCTCTTTTTCGCGAGCTTCGGATTCAATCAAACATTCAGCCAGTACAGGATTTACAAGGTGTACGATGATATAGCACAGTGCGCCAAGATTGCTCTACAGCACGAGTACGTCTACATATTCCTATCTATAGGAGCAAAGAGCACCCTTGCGTGGCTTCTATACGGGAATATGCTCGCCGTGCAGGACCTCAAGTACCACGCTTTGTAGATCGAGTACTAGAGCCTTATTTTCCTCCTATACCCTAAAAACGGCTGTGGTGTCGAAAAAGAGCCTGCTGCTGACGCATAAGGGTGGACTTTAGGAACTTCTTGCTTCGAACCCTTCGTTTCTTGCACTTCGTCGAGGAGGGACGCGTCGTTCCACGTGCGGAGGCTCTTCCATATGAATATCCAGATGAAGGAGAACCACGTGGTGACGCTCGCGGAGTTCAGCGTCGGGTTCGCCTCGCCCTGCTGGTAGACGCCTATGAGGCTGACGGATTTAAGAACGCACGCCGCGAGCACCGTGGAGAGCGCAAAGCCGACGTTCAGTGCTACCGAGTCGAAGCCACTCGCCGCGAGCTTCAGGTTCGCGGAAGCGTACGTGCTCCAACCCAGCGACACGCAGCAGATTGCGGTCGTCACCCAGCTGATGTTACCGAGCCACCGCACCGCGATGGACGCAGTCTTGCCGATGGTGAGGCCCTTCGCAAGCGTCCAGGACACGGACGTCACGAACGAGAAGACCGTGGCCACTGCACCGGCCAGGAACTCTGCGGCTCTCTGCTGCGTTCCGGTTCTCCTGGCTGGCAGCGCGTCGACTGGGAGGCTACCCCCTTGACTCTGTTCCTGGGGGGCTTGGCCAGAGAAGGGAGTGGGGCCGACAGAAACATCGAACGTCCCCTTCTCGGGCTTCTCCATGCCTCGTACGAAACACGCGTATATACACGTCTACTACACGTCCCACCGATACCGGAGCAGTTCCGTCACATCTTCCTTATCTGCGAGACCGGCCATCACAGCCTCCTCCATGGCGGCGGCGACCCTCGAGTCCAGCGTCGGAGGCAGGGTGGCGGCGACCGCGTTATGCAGGCGGAACGCAAAGTACGCCAGCTCGTCGGCGACGTCATCGCCAGCCTCGACAGCAGCAGCGTAATCGCTCAGCTGCTCCAGGAGCTCCTGTACCGCCCGGTTCCTGCGCGCGTTCTTTCGGCACTCTCCGCAGGGGTACGCCATGACGATGCCGCTGACCATGGTGGAGAAGCGCTTCGCGAGCGCGGAAGCCACGCTGGTCTCGGTCTGATAGAGTTCGTCCTCGTGTATGGTTTCGTACGGCGCTGAGTGTATCATTGCCCATGTTGAATTTCCCAAGAGCGTCTTTTTGGGGGTGAGAATCTCCGCAACATTCAACTCCATTATATTGCGCAATTCCTGCGCCTAAATAAAGGAGTGCTATGGACGCGGAGATCAAGAAGAAGGTCCTCGTCGCGCTGACGGCTCTCTACGGCAAGCCGGCGGCGAAGCTCGAGAAGCGCATCTCGAAAGAGGAGGACTACGAGAAGGCATTCTACGCAACCATGTGCTCCACCCTCTGCGAGGCGCGGCCGCGTGAATTCCCAGCCAGAGCAAAACAGATTTCTTTCTTGTTTTTCATCTCGCGGGTTTTTCGTCTCAGGACGAATGCGACGAAGGCACGCTGAGCGACGCCGTGAGAGAACACCCTTCCAAAGCGGTCGACATTGCGTGCAAGGCGATGGCAGCCGCCCTCGAGCTACCAAGCATATCATCCGATTCCGACGCCGAGGTGCTGCAGTCTTCGATCACGTGCAGATGCGGCAGCAACAACGTCGCGGAGCGAAGCGTGCAGACTCGCAGCGCCGACGAGCCCGCGACGCTCTTCTACGTGTGCCGAGCATGCTCGGCTTCGTGGAGGCACTGATATATTAAAACTATAAAAGCGGAATTTTTCGAATCTATATCATGGGGGACAAAACTAGAAAACCATGGGAGAGCCCAGATCTGTGCGGATGTATGTCACACGGATGTGGCCCGTGCTGCTTTGCCGTGTGCTGCAGCGCCTGTGCCCGCGGCGTGATTGCACAAAAAAGCAAAAGCGTCATATGCGCCGGTAGATATCCGGAAGCCTGCATTTTGTATATGGTCTGTTATCCGTGCATACCGTGCATGCGGTTCTACGACCGCGACGAGATAAAGAAGGAGCGCGGACTCCTGGGATCTGAATGCGGCAACTGCGCCGCAGCTACGTGCTGCTCGACGTGCGCGAACGTGCAGGAGTACATAGAGGTTACGGAAGGGAAAACCGACTTTGGAACGAGGATGAAGGCTCCAAAATACCAACAGCTTTCTAGGTAGACTGATTACTACTATTTCATCGTTTCGTCGTCATTCCCCTGCAGAGGGTCGCGCTCGGTAATTGCATGACGAGCCGCACGAGCGCGCCTTCGCGGAAGGGAAACATACTGCATACGAGAGACTGTTCGCAGCCTTCATTGCGGCAGTCGTGACCAAAACTTATGGCTGCGAGGGCCTCTGTGAATGCTTCAAATGAAGGGTTCACGCTCGACATTGTGACTAGCGTATTCATCACGAGCCGTTACGGAAGCATGACGACATCCATTCACGACGCAGCGGGCTGGGCGGCGGAGACGTCTGTGTTTCAGCTTGGTGACGGGATGCCTCTCGTAACGGCAGAAGACGCCATAGAGAAGGCGATAGCGAATAGCGCTGCCACGATGCAAAAAATTACTGACGTAAGAAAGCTTCTTATCGTCGCACGTATCATACAATTACAATTTCTTCAGCCGCATGAGCTCGCGGGTCGGCGTGCACCTCGGGTGCGGGCATCCTTCCGCAACGGTGCACCCCAGCGCGTGCCCCCACAGGGACTTGGCACCATCACAGTCCGCCGCCCGCCTGCACTTCCCGCGCTCGGACGTGCAGAACTCGGCGTGCTTCATGAGTGTGATGAAACGCAGGACAAGCTGCCGGTTTTCATCAGTGAGCAGCTTCTCCTCGCTCGGCTTCTGATTCTGTACGTCGCCTTCTATGACAGTCTTAACCATATTCCTCAGCTTGTCATCGTCCACGTACTCGTTCTGGGGAAAAAGCAGATGATGCCTCATTATTTGCAGAGCGATTATTGGCAGAGACTGGGATTTACCTTAATGGACTCGAAGATGACAGTCTCCACAAAGAGCACGTCTTCAACAACCCTCGGAATCTCCATGGAATTGAAGCCCTGGGTCTTCTGCAGCACCTTCATTCTGCAGCGCACACCAGACTGTGAGAAATAAAAACGTCGAGGGCAGTGCGGCAACACGCAGGCGCACATTCGCAGTTTCATGTCCCTGCGGGGGTCTTTCGACTCCTCCATGGCGATGGTATAAATTACTGTTTATGCTTTTAGTTGTGTCGGAGAAAGACAACAAAACTATATAAACGGAAAATTGTATAGTTTGAAATGCTGAGACTATTATTGATAGCATATGTTGTCATTGCTGCTGGAGCTATCAGAACGAGTAGTTCCGACCGGTTCTACGACATACACAAATCCGGCGTGGTGTGCAAGAGAGAGTCACCGATGATGCCCTGCTGGAATCATACGGACGCGACCTTGAACTCTAGTACGTAAAGAGCAGAGGCGTCGACGGCTGCTTCCCCGGCGTCGACGGCTCCGTATCCAGATAAGCACGCGCTCGTGCTGTCCCCGGCAAGGATGGCGGGGACCGAAACGTTTGTACCTTCTGCAAAAGACCAGCTGGTGATTGGTATCGAAGACGCTGGCAATAAGGGCGGCAGCGGCGGCGGCGGCGGAGGGTACGTCAGGGCGAGCGCAGGGGCGCTGATCCACTTCTTGTTGAGGTAGCCGGCCAGTACATAAACTTCGGTAGCGGACAGCGGCATCGCGTGGATCATCGCCTCGTGCACGCAGCCGTCGAACGCCCCGCCGATGGTGAGCGTCTCGGAAGAAGATCCGTAGGGTATCGTGAGCGGTCCGGAAGTCGCAGGCATACCGTTCACGTACAGCGCCCACGACGTCGGCGTCACCCTGACCACAGTGACGACAGTGGTCACGTCCGACCGCTGCTTGATTATGGCAGCCGACTGGACGCTCCCGGCGCTGGAGGCTGCGAACAGGACGCTGAGTGGGCCCTGCTGCGCCTCCGGAGGGAGGCTCAATGACCGCGTGGCGCTGTCGGTGACCACGCTCGCCACAGTTCCGCCGGCAGTCTGCGATAGGACGAAGGTCGCAGTCGTAGGGACGGCCCAGTCCCACGCTTTGAGCTGCGTCACATTCCCGCCGGCGAATCGCAGCGGGCATGCAAGCCCTCCGTACTGCACGTTCCCTGCGCCCATTGCCTTCCGAGGCGTCGCCACTCCGTAGTCCCTGAACGTAGTGTGGTTTGCAATTAAGTCGGGTGAGTTGAATGAGGGTTGGAGTAAGTGTTGATATGGCATACCTAGCATCAGTCCACGCTGTCACATATGAATGAGTGTCTACCCTAATGCTCTGGACATCCGATCCATCCAGCCAGAGAGCAAGGTTGCCGATGGTGTCTGGAACGCTCGGCCACACGCGCATAACCCATCCGATAATCTGTGTTCGTCAAAGTCAGAGGCGGTGGCACAGGGCTTGGATGGATAGGTAGTGGCAGTAATGCAGTAGTCAATCAAAATAATAATAATAATACCTGAGGCGAACCAGTCTGTACGAGTGTGATTGCGTCTTCTTCGGAGTTGTATCCTGCACATTTGCCTTGGAATGCGCAGATTACCCAGCCTCCGCCCGCAACAGGCACGAGACGGAATGCAGTGTCGGTGGGCATGGGAGCTTCGGTGTCCGTGGCGCGCATGCTGCCGTAGCAAGATACTGCTTTGGCGCTGGCATTGAGTGTTAGAAGACCGAAACCGGTGGGCCAGCCGACGTCCGTGTTCCTGGTCAGAGAGAAGTCCACGGGAGCGCCGACCTGCAACTCCGCACGGCGACCAAGATGAGGCGTCGAGGGATATTGGCACACCGAGCTGCGGGTGGAAGAGGCGGAAGGGCGTGGCAGGCGGCTCCGGCAGGTTGAGGATGGATCCTGGGAGTGCTGAGGGCACGGAAGCCGCCGCGACCGCGTCCCACTGGACGTACCATGCGGCGTTGGTGCTGGCAAGCACCCGGCCGCTGTGGCTGACGAGGGCTGCCAGGCCAACCACGCCGGGTGACCCGAATCGCAACTCTATCTCGTGTGTGCCGGCGGGCACGAAGACGGAGACTTGTGCGCACGGCACATCCGTGCAGCTGCCGCCCGGGGGCTGGTCATAACGGCACGCGGCGCCGCTGATGGCGCGGCCGTCGATGAGGACGCTAGCAGGGGCGCTCTTGAAAATGACGGATAGAGTCGCGAAACCCGAGGTGGGGGCGGTAAAGACGGTCCACATGTGCACGTTACCGGACACAGGGACGTCCGTTCCATCGAGAGTGTCCGTAATGAGCACGGCGCCAGGGGCTGCGGCTTTGACCATGCGTGCGGCATCCGAAGCGAGCACTCCGTTCGCTATCGAGTAAGAGTCACCAGACCATACGCCCCATAGGGTGGAGAAGACAGACGGCGACTCGAGGTTCCACACGGACTTGGTCGGAGGCGGCCTCGGTGGCGCGGGCGGCAGAGGCGGGCTCGGCGGAAACGGCGGACTTGGCGGCATAGGAGGGGGCGGAGGAGGGGGCGGCGGCGAAGGAGGCGGCGGCGGGCTGGGTGGCGGCGGCAAAGGTGGTGGCGGCGAAGGAGGTGGCGGCGAAGGCGGAGGCGGAGAAGGAGGTGGAGGCGGCGAAGGTGGTGGCGGCGAGGGAGGTGGTGGAGGTGAGGGCGGTGGAGGCGAAGGCGGCGGAGGCGGCGAAGATGGCGGAGGCGAGGGCGGTGGTGGCGAAGGTGGAGGTGGCGGTGGCGGCGGTGGCGGTGGCGGCGAAGGTGGTGGTGGCGAGGGTGGAGGTGGCGGCGAGGGCGGTGGAGGCGACGGTGGCGGCGGTGGAGAAGGTGGTGGAGGAGACGGTGGAGGTGGTGACGGAGGTGGCGGCGGGGGCGGCGAGGGCGGTGGCGGAGAGGGCGGTGGTGGAGGTGAAGGCGGTGGAGGCGATGGAGGTGGTGGCG
>Ga0136642_1000473_pt1 | contig 21308 bp, 24 predicted proteins | sample LowCatLa1302831Y_FD_115313 | JGI IMG/M metagenome (GOLD analysis project Ga0136642, IMG submission 115313) | Freshwater microbial communities from Lower Cathedral Lake, Yosemite National Park, California, USA - 13028-31Y | ecosystem: Environmental > Aquatic > Freshwater > Lake ... | reverse complement strand
GCGCACTGTGATCTAGACTAACGCCGCTGGCTCCGTTGTTATTGGTTGCTCCACCAACCCCTGTCTGAACAACAAATTGATAACCCACTTGTGATATTGTGGATGATTTAATTGTACCCGGAACTGCCAAGTTGCCATCTGCATCAAATGTCCAACTGTATGTCGGTGACCCAAGGTCTGTGCTTAGTTGTGTTTGTACGGTTACCTGTTGTCCAAATATATTAGCATTGCCATTGTTGCCACCATCACCAGCCGATCCACCGCTGACAATAACATTTCCGCCATTTTCAGAAAATCCTGAGGCTTTATACCCTTGGATTAATAAATTGGCTGATTCGGCCATTGTTATTGTAGGCTCTGAAGAATACGCTATAGGAAACTTTAAAACACCGTTGGAATTAAATTGCCACTCGTGATTGTGTGCTACAAGTTTGACACTGGGTTCAGTGTTACTCATCCGTAGACCAACAGTATATCCTGCTGTAGTAGAATAAATTCCACCAATATTGCTCATAAGGATATTGCCCGGAACAGTTAAGTTACCATCTAAACCAAACTTCCAAGTGTTACTACCGTTACTTCGTAGACTAAAACCATCGCTATTAGTATAGAAACCACGCCCACCTGTGTCACGGAAGTCTAATGACTGTGTAATGCTGTCATTGACCTTGAGTTGTCCGCTGTCACCTAGACCAAATCCAGCACCGCTTGGCAATGTGAGACCACCATCTGTGCCAAACTGCCAAGTGTTGTTGCCATTACTTCGCAATGCGTAGCCATCCTCGTTGGTATAGAATCCACGACCGCCGGCGTCCCGAAAGTCCAGTGACTGAGTAGTAGTGTCATTGACTTTGAGTTGTCCGCTTTCACCCAGACCAAATCCAGCCCCGCTTGGCAATGTTAACGTACCATCTGCTCCTAACAATATACTGTAATTTCCGTTGACTAATCTATCTGTAATATTGATATTTGCTAATACACTATTTCCTAGACTATCAATGATGTCCCCACCTACTGGTAGTTGAATACGACCGTCAGCGGTAAATGTTAAATCATGTATCTTAATATCGGTAGAGTCATATGAGACTGTGGTGATACTAGTGCCCTCTACTACTAGACCATCTAAATAGGTACTGGCATGAGGAACTACTGGCGGATTAGAATCAACCCACTGATCATTGTACATAACATAGGTACGTCCGTCTTCAGGATTGTACCACAAGCGTCCTAAATTAGCTGTAGGGGTGGGCGCGGTTGCACTGAACATAACAGCACCTTGATATGCTGTGTACTGTATAGTATCATCTGGGAACGTTAATCCACCATCCTGACCAAATATCCAATTATAGGGAAGCTCAACGTTGCCTTGAAAATTAGTACTAATAGATACATCACTGCTGCTGACAGCAAGTTGCGTAAGTATAGCACCATTGCCATAAAGTGGAGGGTTTGATCCGTTGTCTTCTATGCTTTCTAAAAACACAGTAGAATTGTGATTGCGAATTTGATTCCATTTGTATCCCTCAAAGTTGAAACTTATAACACCATTGGGGTAGTTTACAAGGTTAGCATCTGGTAGTGTTAGCACACCATCTGTGCCAAAGGTCCAAGCGTAATCCGGAACCGGTGGCCCTCCGGCAACTGCTCCTGCTTGTATCACAACACCACGATTGCCATCTGCTGTTACTGCTGAAATCTGTGTTGGGTTTGAACTACTGTCTGACCACCCGATGCCTATGATCCCATCAGCTCCAAATGACCCAACCCCTCCGCTAGTTATTATGCTGGTAGTTCCAGGCAAGCCACTGGGTAATGTTAAACCACCATCTGTGCCAAACTGCCATACTCCACCGGTACTATTGGGTTTAGCAAAACTATAGCCCAATGGGCTTGTGCCAGCAGGATCCATTGGTATACTACAAATTATAGATATATTACTGTCATGGATAACATCAGTTATGACTGCTGTATTACCGTTGCTGACATCAGTTATGATATCGCCCACCGCCACATAGTATAGTCGTGGATACACACCAAGGCTGAAATGCATCTCTGTAATTTGTGTTCCATCATGTTGGAACTCAAATGCCTGGGCACCTTCGAAATAGTAAGCACTGCTTTGAACACAAACGGATCCATCAATATTGACTTTGACAAACTTGTTGTCATTGCCCAGCACTATCTCTGTGCGATTCAAGTCACCCGACGCCAGGTGTATATGCTGTGTCTCAGGGTTGAACGCTGTGTTGTATATGGTTAAATTGTTCCAAGGATTATAAACACCATTGGGTTTTAGCACTAGGGTCCCTTGTGTGTCAGGAGGACCATTCGACCCTCCCGAAACAAATTGTGTTTCAGTAACAGTTCCACTTAGTGGTAATATTAACGCACCATCAGTACCAAAGGTCCATGTAGGTTGCCCGACTCCAAATGTGGCAGTACCATTGGTAAATCCAGGGAATCCAGTATATACATCTTGATTAACAGTGAATATCCATTTGGCGTACTCTATATCATGTTCAATGTATAAGATAGTAGCAGTTACTTGTGTGCCCCACGAAACAGTTATAGTAGAACCGATGACAACATCATTACCTATGGTAGGATATACCATGTCATCAATAAACAACCGCCAGGATCCACCAGCACCACCATCATCGGCTGCATATACTACAACATCAGGTACTAATAGAGTACCAGGTATTATATAAATGCTATTATTATTTTTAATAGCATTATCAGGAAAGGTAGTCGTACCATCTGCACCAAAGGTCCATTGGTAAATACCAGTAGCTCCAGCTTGGAAAACTAAGTTGGTAGTACTACGAAGAATAGTATCAATTTTATCTAATGGTTTTAAGTCTATAACTCCATTAATTTCCAAATTACCCATTGTAATACCAGCAGCAGTGGTACTAATTGTATTATTACCTATGTAAATGGAATTACCAGATAACCATAGATCACGGAAACGAGCATCAGGTGATCCAAGATCATACATGAGACTAGAAATTGGTAATATGTGTCCAGGTACAGTTAAATTACCATATGGCTCCAGTATAACACTAACATTACCAGTAACCAATCTGTCCTTAGCATCATCAACCCAACCAGTATCGTAATCATCACTACTTAGTTTGGTTAATACTTGCCCTTCTGCTCCACCAGTTGCTATACCTCGTCCGACAGCACCGGTAGCACCAGTGGCACCGGTAGCACCAGTGGCACCTATATCACCTTGAATCCCAGTGGCTCCAGTAGCCCCAATGTTTCCAGTAATGCCTCTAGGACCAACATTACCTACGTCTCCCTGAGGACCAACAATAAGTCCAATGTCATTCCATGAACTGGTACTTACATTCCAAAACCATAAGCTACCATTTAAATGAGTTCCACCATCACCAGTAGTTACAATCCATCCGTCACCTGAGTTGCCTGTTATTAATAACAATGATGCAATAGTTGGTTTTGTTCCTTGAAGTGTTACACTGACCCCTTGACTTCCAGTGAATCCTCTAGGACCAACATTTCCTTCTATACCAGTAGCCCCTGTTATACCAACGTTGCCTTGTATACCAGTTGCACCAAATGTACCAGTATCACCTTTAAGGCCAGTAGCTCCAACATTTCCAGTAAATCCAGTTGATCCAACATGACCAGCCGTACCAGTAGCTCCTGTTGACCCCAATAGACCAGTAGCACCAGTAATGCCTATATTACCTTGAATACCAGTGGCTCCAGTGGCCCCTCTAAGACCGATATTTCCTTGAATGCCTGTAGCACCAGTAGAACCAACATTTCCTTGAATACCAGTGGCTCCAGTGGCCCCTCTAAGACCGATATTACCTTGTATACCAGTAGAACCGATTACACCAACATTTCCTTGTATACCTGTGGCTCCAGTGGCCCCTCTAAGACCGATATTTCCTTGTATACCTGTAGCACCAGTAGAACCAACATTACCTTGTATACCTGTAGCACCAGTAGAACCAACATTTCCTTGTATACCTGTAGCACCAGTAGAACCAACATTTCCTTGTATACCTGTAGGACCAACATTACCTTGAATGCCTGTAGCGCCCCGACTACCAACTCCACTAATTAATGTACCACCAGGTGTTGCACCGTCATGCACTCGCAAAGTCTTCAGACCAGTATCAATTGTAACTTCGCCCAATGGGCCAATATAATTACTACTTACTGAAGTATTTCCACGTTTTAATAAAATATTCTTGGTGTTTGAAATAGTCATATTGTTCCTGCATCTATTACATTTTCAATTAATACTGGAGGTATAGTAGCAGTTTCATAATACGCTGGTAATACTTCCAAATCAAGTGGTACACCATAATTATCGTCAATATAGACTGGTGATTCTACATTATCACTAACTCGTATTGTTTTAAATGTCAATTTATAAAATCTTTGTTCTAAACTATTAGCAATTGCACCACTTATGACGAATGACCCTTGTCCCAGTGAAATATTTGACATAATTACTGGAAAGCTGCATGAAGTTACTTTATTAAAAGGATCTTGTATGCCAGCTTGCATAAGATAACCAGTAAAATTCACGGCTTTTTGATCTTGATTTTTAATCACAACTTGTATAGGATTATCTATACCCTGATAAATTTTAATGGGTCTGCTGTACACTTGTCTGTTCCTTACTTTAAATATAGTAGTGTCCAGAATCTGAACCACTATTTTATTACTGTATAAATATGTTTGGATGGCCTGCATATTGGGTCTCTTATAACATATTTATTAAATCGCGTGGAAGAAATCAAACAGTTGTTAACTAGATACCCATTTATAACCTATATCACCTACGGTGGTAATGATTACATTGGGATTATACAAAATGCAGACGAACAAATAACAACTATCTATGATTTTGGTACATTAAAAGATGCTGACCAAAAAACTAGATTCTTGGAATTAGGTGAGCAATGGTGGTGGGAATGCCAACGCACTATACCAATCAATTTGTTTCTTAAACAAGATTGGGCCGAATTTAAATTCAGCGTTAAATCAATGAATAGTAGAGATGTAGAAATAAAAATGGGACCCCAAACTTCTTTAAAAGAATTGGCGTCCCGTAGATCAAAAAGAAGATCAATAATACTAGTTAGAAAAGTTGATTAACCTCTTCATTAATAAGATTCATATTTACTACTACTAAATGTGAATACGAAATACTATGAGACATTTTGAATGAATAACTATCATCCGTCTTCTCCCATACTGTCTTCGCTACTTCATTCCAAGGCAATCCTATTAAATGCCTCTTCGCAGGCCTAATCACTGCTAAAAACATCGCCAATCTAGCAATAGTATTAACTGCTTCAGGCATTCGTAATAGAATATCATAATGATTGCCAATATGAATCAATCTAGCACAAAACTCTTTCTCATATAATCTATGCCAAGGAGGATCTTGTTCCATTAATTCATTTAAATGCTTCTCATCTCTAACTTGAGAATATAATCCAACATTAAGAAAATCTAACTTAATGTATCCACGGCCCTCTGCATCATGATAATCTATCGTAGCTCTATTGTTAATTGGATCATGCGGTATCTCAGTAACATATATTCCTGTATTGTGGGATGTTTTATTACCATCTTTAATAATACTAGCACCAATATGTTTTATTACATTTAAAACTTGTTGACGGTCAGGAAAATCAATGTCTACATCACTATTGAAATTCATAGTCCTGCTGCCCTCAATATTGATTTAGCCCATTCTACATCTTGAGGATTTTCTTTGAATCGGTTATGCCAATGATCAGGATCAATCCACGGCATTATTATTGCAATTTGTTCTTGATTAAGTTTACTAAGAAACTCAATTCCCGATTCACAGTTATACACAATCCAAGAACTAATTCTACCAGTTGATATGCGATGGCATATCCCATTAATACCAGCATACCTAAAATAATCAACATAACCATTTTTAAGTTCTGGGTGTAATTCAGCATATTCATTCATTTCCTTTAAGGCTCGTTCTAGTGCATCTTGCACTGATTCTTTTTTGACATAATCTCTCAGCCATTCTTCATAAAACCTATCATGACACCATTGGTCTAGCTTTTTGTTGTTCTTTAGTAACCAGGTTGTGTATGATATGAAATTGGTACATTTAATATCAACACAATGTCTCCCATATTTAACAAACGCAATATAATATGAACTACTAGCAAAGTCTTGATATGTTTTATTTTTACTAGAGCCTTGTGTAACTTCATAGAATTTCATATAGGCTTGCATTCCCCATTGAACACCAATTTCTTTCTCTTGTTGAGCCCTACGCTTTTTCTCACACATATGTGAAATTAGGGTAGTTTCTTTAGTGAAAGATTTATTGCAGTGTCGGCAGGTATATGCTTGTTCAGCTTTCGTCATAGTACTCTTTTGCCACTCCGCAATAATTTGGTTGATCATAGTTCCGCTTTTATTTGTTTATCATCATATCCAAGATCCCGTGCTAGTTCTTTGAGGTCTGCTAATGTATTCAACTGAGCCATCAATTCAACATCAGCTTTTTTCATAGTAGGATATACCTTAGATAAAAATTTATGGATTTTATTAATTCCTGGTTGCTTCTTTACTGAACTAAGCCAATAATGATTCTGTGGCCCTAATTCTGGACTTACTGTAGTGCAAGCCAACCATTGTAATTTTGGATGTTTACCTAAATCAAAAAAGTTCATATTGACACGTTCATTATGAGCCCGCAAATACCATGCTTGCATGTCATAACTACCATTTACATTTCCACCATATTTGAGCATAAGAAAAGTACTAAACTTTTTACGTTCTTCATCAGTGAGATCATCATAAAATCCACGGTCTTTCATATCAAAGGCTCGCATTTCACTTCGTATCGTTAACTTATCGCTCATATATTTTACCAGGCTTTACTGAAGTCCACTACTTCACTTACTCGGCTTATTTCCTTTACAAAAAATACACATAATGGTTTGTCTGTTCCAGATTCTACAGGAACTGCAAGCATTTGTCCAGGCTTTAATTTTGGAAAATACCACTTTACATCTTGATATATATCAACTATCTCCAATAAGGCAAATTCAGGTCTGAAACTACTAATAGGATTAAAACAAAATGCACTAAATCCTCTATCATTAATACTAGTCAGAGGAACTACTTCTAAATCGCCAGCATCAGGTTCACCAATTAAAATTTGCCAATCAACCGGCATCTTCAATGTCCAATTGCCAATCTTTAATACTAATGCAGGACTGTTAAAACTTTCCAAGAAAATAAGAGGGATATAAAAATAATCTGGATTTTTTGGGTCTGAGTTATCTAATACACAAAAACGAATATCATCAATTTCGTCTGGTATATCTGTCATGTCATACGCTTTGTTTGTTTCTAAATTTAATATCCGCACAATTTTCCTTTTGTTATTTTATGTAATTTATTTTCTGAACATTAAATTCATAATTTGCTTCTTTGTAAAACTCTTTACGCTTGGTAAGATGCCGTTTAGCAAACTTACAGGTACTGGTAATATCATAAATCTCTACATGATCTTTGTCATGTCCCACTCGTAACCCTCGTCCAATACTTTGTATAACTCGTACAAAACTCTTTCCAGGTTCAATAAGTATAAGATTGTGAATACGCACAATGTTAATACCTACTGCTGCAATACCATATGTGGCAATTAATACCCTATTATCATTGTCTGCAATTTCATCAAATTCAGATCGACGGTCGGTTAATTTTGTAGCACCACTGATGAACACACTATCAGTAATAAGTTCAGCTAATATCTTACCAGGCTCAACCCGATCCATTAACACCAATGTATTACCAGTATCTTTGATCTGGTTAATCATACTGGCAATATGCTTTAATCGGTCTTCATTCGTTAATAGGTATTTAAGCTCACTTGGGTAATCTCTAAATTCAAGATGATCTACTAATTGACAAATGTTAATTTTGCAATTCGCTAATACACCAATGTCTTGTAATTGACTTGCACCTAAATATCCAACAACTGGTCCTAATGTACAGGTTAATGTTAATGCAGCATGTTGTTCTTTAGGAATAGTCCCAGTAAGACCCCATCGTAATGGTATCTTTGCCATAGCACCAGTCAATAAAGTTTGTAATGCTGAGGCTTTACATGAATGGGCTTCATCAACAATAACACACACTACATCCTCAATAAATTCACCAATGCTTATTGTATCACCTTCACCACTCTTAGTATTCTTTAAAATTACATTTAAACTTTGCCAAGTACAAATGGTATGAGTTCGGCCAATCTCTTTTCTATCACCAAAGTATACACCTACATCTAATCCAAGATTACGATAATCAGATTCAGTTTGTACTACTAATGTTTTGTTTGGTACAATAACAATTGACCTACCATGTTTCTGCACACTATAACTCATTGCAGCCGTAATTAAAGTTTTACCTGATCCAGTTGCTAGTACATTGATACATTGTGGAGTAGACAAAAATTGATTAACTGCTGCTACTTGATAATCTCGTAATACAATTGGCTGACCTTCTGCTACATGTTTTGCAGGCCAATTTATATGAGAAAAAGAATCCGCAGTGATTGAATCAAACGCAAATTGAGTAACATAGTCTCTGGTATCTTCAACTTCAATATCATATCCTGCAGATTCAAGCATCGGTAGAATCTGAGGCAATAGGTTGATATAAGTTGATCCGCTTAGTTGAACAAAGGAAACTTTTCCATCCCAACGGCCTAGTCTAACTGCGGGAAGATATCGGGCGCCAGGTACATCAAATTTAAACTTAGCAACTAATTTCTTCCGGGTATCTAAATCAAGACCCTTGATCTTTACATTAGTTTCATCTGCAATTTCTAAAACACAAGTTGGCATATTGTTTAAATTTCTGTTAGTCTTGATTATACACTATTTTTGAATAATATACAACCTTGGTAGCGCATTGAACTATGTGCCGTTTCTTAGCACCCCACATCATTGTGCTGGTAGCTATCAATAAGGGAATTTTAATTTCCCATTTCAAATTCCATTGAGTAAGATACACACACTTGATATCAGGTAGTACCGGATTAAAGTTTTCATAGCTTGATACAATCTTAATTGTATTTGGTGAAAATATTTTATTTAATTTTTCTAATGTTCCTGATCCCGGGATAGCATCAAATACATACACCGGCCATCTATTTACTAATTCGGCATACTTAAAAACATCTAGTAGTTCATCTCCTGTAACCGTAACAATATTAATTTCTCGTCTAGTGAGTAAGTCATCAACAATTTTAACATTACTAGATACGTTATTGATTAGTGATTTCTCTGCAGAATAGCCAAGCACTGCAGCATGGTCTACTAGTGTTAATAGGTTATCAAGTTCAAATCCACCCAATGATGTGTTGATATATTCAACTAAACTATTAGGAGCATTGTCTATACTTAATGAACCATTTCTATTTTGTAACCTAATTGCATAATCTGTATCGTTACATTTAGTAATTTCTTCCATCAAGGAATTGAAATCATCACTCATTTCAAATGAGCGTTCATTGGCAAAATCTTCTACCCATTGTATATTGGGTTCTGTTATTGCTATTTCCCACTGCCTGGATGTTTTGTTGAACTCCACTGTACCAGGACTATTTTTTGAATAGGTAGAAATTTCGTCAACAACCGATGGAGAAAAAGGAAATTTTACAATGATACGATTGTTTATAAGTTCAACTGTTTTATTTCTATTAACCACCCTTAAAGGTAATCTATATGTCGGATTGGTGATATGATGAGAAGTATCAATACCAAGTTTAAGTAATTGGCGATGGTATTTTGATAGCATCGTTATTGCCAATTCAGCCTGACGGTCAGTCAATGCTGTACCTTGAATTGTTTGGTTAGCTAGACTATTTAATATATTGGTATCATACCTTGCCAACCTGACAAGTGGAGTGCTGGATAGGTATACTTTCCCAGACATGAACTCCAAGTAGTCTTCAACAAATGCTAATGCTTTTAGTTTCATGTTTGGTTATACCCAAAAAAATACTCGGACTGAGCCGAGTATTTGTGATCAGTTACATAGTTTACTTATATGTCTTATCAAGATGAATACCAGCTAGACCAGAAATGATCTGAAATTGTTCCCATGCTTTCTTAGCAGAAGGATTTCGTTCTAGCTCACTATCCGGCAAGCAAGTCTCTAGCCAAAATTCATGCCGTCTTTCAGGCCATGCCCCAAACTTGCGAGGTTGATGGAACTTGCCGTCGTCCCACAATTGCATTGCAACAGTTCGGAACTTAGCTTCATCCTTATCTGTATATCCAGCCCATTCAGGATTATAACCACTAAATGCCATACGTAGCCCAGCATTTGAAGTGTCAACTTCGTATCCACCGCCACCATATCCCAGCCAAATTGTAGTCCAGTGTATATCATCATGCGGATCAAAATCAGTCCGACCGATAACGACAAGGACATCATCAATGTGTACGCGTCCTTCAACAATGTCCAGGACACAACGTGAAAAAGATAGTCCTACTTTAGCCATTCATATCTCCTAGTATATTTTCCAACAATTATGAGTGTAATCCCAATGACGAGTGTCATATATTTGAGCAGAAAGTATATACCCAAACAATGCAACTTCAATCTTTGGTCCGGCGTGATCGGACCCTGTCCATTCTAGTTCAATTGCTACTTTAAAGAAAAGACTTCCAAAACGATATGCTTCTACTTCCCAGGCCTTGTTCTTGATAAGATTGCCAGAGAAAGCAAAGATTTTTTTAAAATTATTGTACTTTATAAAAGGGTTTTTAATTTCAAACTTAAAAAGAATCATCTCGTTCATATCTTTCAATTGCTACAACTAGTGCTTGTTCAACTAGTTGGTTAAATGTAATGTCTCGCTCATGTGCGATCTTCATCAACATAAAAAGTTCATCATCTGGGAGTTCAATCGGTACACTAATATTGGTACTGTAGTCTTCTCCATTAACGATGGCTGATGCTTTCTCTAGAAAATCATCAGAGACCTCAAGTGTGGTATAATTGACCCCTTCCCAGGCCTCTTCAGTTGATGAAGTAGATCCGAAATCAGTGAACGAAATATTTCGTTGCTTTGCTTCAGTACGATAACACTCAATAAAGTCTGGATTGATCCACCGATATGCACGATTGCGGGTGTAATCATATGCTGACATTTCGTATACGGTTTGTGTGACGGTATCAAAAACCACACTAATATTGTGTCCTTCTTGATTGCCATCCCATGAGTCAAGTGTATATGCATTGCTACCATAGCAATTCCATCCGAAAGCTGATCCTTCGGTGATACGATAATTAACTGTTTCGCAAAAGTCTTTGAGAGTGATCATTTTTCTTCCTTTGAAAGTTTACACATTAGCATGAAGTGTTCATAAGAACTACGCACTGCTGGATTAGATAGTAACACATTTGCCTCATCTTGTAAAGCTTTTACTGCTGCTTCTGATGCCTCATATGCACTAGGCCATTGAAGATGATGGTTTTCTTCTCCGAAAGCTTTTGATAAGGCCTTCCAAGCTTTAAGTTGAGCAGGAGTTAATGGAGTCTTACTAGGCCTAATGTCGGTGGCTTTGACAATAACTGTTGCAATTGCTTCCCTGGCAAATACACCAGCAGCAATCATTGGAGCAAATTCTGGTTCAATATTGAACAGCCGACTTTGACCCTTAGGCATACAAACTACCAAGTGTGCTCCTTCACGAAAACTGTGACTGTAATCGCTATCGTACTCACTGATAGCAATATAATTGCGACCAACTTTTCGGTAAAAGACTTCTTTAGTCATCACTCAACCTTGTTTAAAAGTGCCAGCAATTTTCGGTGGCGTACATTCTGTTCTTTACGATCAATTTTTGAAATACTAACAAGACCCAACATACTCAGATATTGTCTTGACCAAAGGACTCCAGCAAGAAAGGATTCAACCTGAGTAAGATCACCAGTGAACAATTCAGCATCCCTGGTATAATTTGGCAACGCCTCATCATTTGGATAAAGTGATAATGCATCTGACGATCCAATTCTAGTAGGGCCAAACTTAAATCCTAATGACTTTGCATTAGCTTCTGCACGATTCAATCTTAAAATGGTATGGTATCCTATAGTCATAATTGATCTTATTAGATAGGGTCTTATTGACAATGCCCCTGAAATTAAACTTCTTTCATGCAAGTGGCGCGAGCCATTGCTTCCCAACGATTCGGGAAGCTCTTGCGCAGATCGGCCAACTTAGTTGCCATACGCAGGCTCATTTCACGCAACTTGTACTTGTTGGCATCCATGAATGCGATAAGCTCTTCTTGCGCGCCTTCTTCAAATTCATAGTCAGCAAACAATTCACCATCACGGGCAATTTGCTTGATACGCAAGATTTTGTCACGCATGGTATCCAGAGTCAAGTCCAGATAGTGACAACGAGATTGCAGAGCATCCAAGTGATCCTTAAGCTTCTGGCTCTTCATTCCCGAAAATTTCAGATTCGTGATGAAGATAACTGAGCCCTTGAAATCAAAGCTATCAGGGACACCATCACGGCGAAGAGCATGACTGTCAGACAACCAAGAAATCTTCCGCTTCTTGCCAGAGTCAAGTGCGCCCTTCAACAGATTAAGGCTAACATCATCAGTCAGAATAGAATCACAGTCATCAAATACCAAGACACTATTGGCATCCGAATACTTATACAGTGTCATGTACAGTCCGAGAGCAGTAGCACTGCCCTTGACAACTTCAGCACGAAGACGCTTTCCTGCCAATTGGTCAAACAATGTAGCCTTGCCAACTTCATCTTCAATGATGTAGCTTTTGCCAACGCCTGGGGGACCCGAAACAATCATCGCACGAATCTCACCAGAGATTGCCGCTTTGGTCATATCAGTCAGAATAGCAAAACGCTCGGCAATTTCAACCATACGCTCTTCATCATTTTGCGTAGATGGAACTTCCATATATTCAGCAGCAGCAGTAGAAGTATTCGGCACAGTCAAATCACTTTCGCTAGCAAATTCATAAGCAGAAGGACCTGTCACTTTGATACGGACCTCATCAGTATAACCAGGGAAGTTGCCACCATTCTTGACAGTGACATGACCACCCTTTGCCGTTTTACGATATTGTTCAACCAGGGCGAAGACCATGCCAGCAGCGTTGATGCCACGATATGCGCCAGTCTTGATACGAATGAAAGCGTTGCTAGACATAATTTGTTCCAATGTGTCAGTGTGTAAGAAGATATTATAGCACCTAGTAGTGGTGCTGTCAAGCAAAGACCTTACTGCTTGGAGGGTTTCTGCTTAGCTTCAACAGCAACAGCTTTGCCGCTGTACGCCTTGCCCGCGTAATGAATCAGGCCAGTGGCAGTCTTGACAATCTTGCCGCCAGTGGAGGAAATGGTTTGGTTTTGCTTGGTCATTTGTCGGTCCTTTTAGTAAGAATCAAAGCCCAGATTGTGCATGGCAGCACGAAATGGTTCGGGTTCGCCTTCATCAGCGAACAGATAAATTGAACCACGGAGGTAATTTGAGCATTCAGTTTCAAAAACCTTGAAAGCATCAGCAATGTCAGCCAAAGTTTCAACCCGCAGAATGAAGTCGTTGATTGTGTTAAGCATTTCAAACTCCTTGTTAATCACTGTAAGAACACATTATAGCAGCAAATAATACCCTTGTCAACCGTGTGGTTATTAGCTGTTGCTGAAAAACAACAATCAGTTTACACAGTTTAAGTGTGTTCTCTGAACAATTCTTTGCGTTTTTCTTCGCCCCAATGGGCATCCAGAATTAATTTAGCCTTGTTCATCATACCAAAACACAGCAGGATCATTTCAGATGTATCATTACACATCATGATTTGCCGTTCAATCGGCAACATTAATTCCTGAAGTCTAATTTCAATTGGTAGCATCAGAGTTGACCAATTGATTGTTGGTGCCGCCATTCACGGCGAAGCCACCAACGATATTTTTGAAAATATTCAGTCATATTGTAAGTTGGGGTGGGGGATCCCCAGGCCTCAATTTCAGCAAGATGCTCATACCAAATTTGTTGAACCCAAAACCTAAAATTCATGATGTTTCTCTTTACTTAGCCATTGCTAAATGTTTGCAGGTCCTACGGAATCCAAATCCTGTGCAAGTACATTGGTATTTACCACCACTGACAGTTACAATATATTCACTGCCTGGCTTGCTACCCGGAATCTTGACCTGCCGCACACTTGACTCAACTGGCTTGCTATCAGCACCATCAATAGAAACAATGTATTGCCTGCGGATGCTACGGACAGGAAAATTCGGATTCCCAGTAGTGAGGCAGAGTACTTCCTCAGTATTTTCCCATTTACCAGGCTTAACCTCAGTCCCTTCATACATAGTGAATTCAGGGATATCTATGAACCAAAGATGACGCCGATCCCACCTGTAATCACGGACTTTAACTTGCATGATATACCTTTACTTACTATTAACCTTAGCTGAAATAATTCCACCTAGAATCACAACTGCTGCCCATGTTTCCATTGAATATGGAATTACCAAAGCTGGGAATATCGTATTCAATGACCAGATGGTCAGTAGTGGTCCAAGTGCGATTAAAAATACAAAAAATGCGATCCAAAAAATAAACTTCATGATTTTTCCTTAAACAGAAAGAGCGTACGGTTGATTCCACTTACCGATATTAACATCAACATACCAGCCCACATCAAAATAATCAATTTGAGCATTACTATTGTCATGGTTACCTGCATTCATTTCAGCAAGAACTTCCTGCAGAAACTTTTTGGCCTTGCCTGAGTAATAGCTACCATAATGGTAAGGATTAATTTGTTCGTAACCAGAAGTATTCGCCTGTCCGCAAGTTACATTGCCGTTACCGATGAAATCAATAGCCCCAGACTTGATGGTCAGCACCAAAGTAGAATGATGACGGATGGAGAGTGATCCCTTGACCTTGTACTTGGCGCAGATGGCCTTGATCTTGGGGGCGATTTTGGTCTTGGTTGCTTGGTTCACATAAGCCATGTCAAACTCCTTTTAATCACTGTAAGAACACATTATAGCACCGAATAATACACTTGTCAACCGTGTGGTTATTTCACATTGTGAAAATAATTGTAGGGGAGACCCTTTTTGTAGCAGAAGTATTCAGGATCATCTTCAGCATCAGCTGCCTGCATCAACCAAGCAATGACCCGCTCACGGTTGGTACCTGTGTGCATGAGATTGGTCACACTGTCCTCAAACTTGAGGATTGCCGCAGCCTCGTCCTCACGACGCAGGGCTTCGTCTTCGCGGATCACGATCTCCAAGGCATCAATTTCCTTGTTGAACTGGCTTTCAGTCCAGGAGTCAGTGTTGATACCGCGCGGGCAAAAGCCGTAAGCATCTTTGTACATTTCTGCATAAGTAGTAGCAGCCTGCTCAAGCACGGTCATGTCGTCCCAGCTTTTGAATTCGTTGCTCATTTCAAGCTCCTTGTTAATCACTGTAAGAACACATTATAGCACAGACCGATATCCGAGTTAACCGTGTGGTTATTTGCTCAGAATGTCCATGAACCGACTGTTGATCAGGTCCATTTCGTCCTGTTCAACATAAAAATCGCTGCTGGGATCATAGTACTGGCCCTCTTTGTTGTCATAATACAACACTCGCCCACTAAAATTGAAGGGACCTTCAAGACCTTTCCTAGGGCCGTACTTTGTACGCATTTCATCCATTTGGAACTTGTCTGCTATGACTTTGTAGCCCATCTTGAACCCCTGTTGCGTTAAAGTAAGTACATTATAACACCTTTTCAGGTGTTGTCAAGCCTTAATACGTGCCTGGGTAAATTTTGTTGTAGGCATTGTAGAATTCTATAACCCAGTCCTCAACATCAAAGGTGTTGATACCCGTGCTTTCATGAAGTTCATTATACCAGCGATAAGCCGGGCGAACGAAGCCGCCGTTCAACTCCATCATATCGTGGATGATGTCCAGTTGGTATTCAGTGAATGTAAACATGGTAGAGTCCTTTGTGTTCATCTTGATCACCTAATCACTATATAAAGCTATTATAGCACCGAATAATAACCAAGTCAACCGTGTGGTTATTCAGCCCAAACGCGGTATTGGCCCATGCTGAAGATGTGAGTGATGAACTTTAACCCAGCCTTGGAAATGAATTCTTTCGCCATTTTTTCAGCTTCGGCAGCGTTGGAGCCTTCCAAAACTGTGATGCGTTGGCTATCAGTACCGATAACGATTGCTTGGATCATGATTTGTTCCCCTTGTTGCTCACTGTAAGAACACATTATAGCATATCAACAGGGCCTGTCAACAAAAAGGTAAGCGTGATGTTGCTTTTACACAACATCACGCTATCAATTTCATCAGTTTATGGGTAGTATTTTTTGAGCCAATCTAGGTCTGTGCGACCATCATTGACTTCATACCAGCCTTTTCCACCATAAATATTTTTAACAGATTGGAAATATTCTTCATACATAAGAGCGACTCGGTCTAAACTAAAGTTATCAACTGCCCATTTACGACAATTATGGGGATCAATTTTATCAATATTTTTTGCTGCCCAAGTAAATTGTTCAAATGTACGGCAACGGTATCCAGTAAGTCCATGAATATTATTCTCAGCGAATGATCCCCAATCAGTAGATATAGTAGGAGTTCCACTTAGGAGTAATTCAATTTGAACTCCGCCAAATGGTTCAACATACATACTAGGAACAAATGCACCTTTTGCCTTACTCATTAATTGTTTTCTAGTGGGAACATCAGCATACCCAATAAATTCAACATGAGATGGAGTTTCTGTGTATCCCATATCAGATAAACTACCTTGACCAGCAATTTTTAGTTTAGCACCGATAGCAGCAGTAGCTTGAATAGCTACATTAACACCTTTGCCATCATATACTCTACCTAGAAATAGAAAATAGTCTTCTTTTTCTTCAGGTTTAAATTCAAAATCTTCAATTTCAAAGTAATTTGGAATAACAACATCATACCAATCTTGTTTGCATGATCCTACTGCTGGTAAACCATAATAAGCATGATAGATAGCATAACTTTCAAAGATTTTAAATCTTGCAAAGTGTCCGCCAGCATAACCAATACCAGGTTCAACTATAATCATATCAGGATGAGCATCACATATTGCTTTATGACCGTAACCCCAAAATGGCAATAAGAAATCACCAGGTTGTTTGCGTTTACCAATTTCTTCTATGGCATTTCTATAAAATGTTTGATAAGCATGATCATTAACATCAAACTTGAAGAAGTTTTTACGCCAATCATAATTGCCGTATGCTTTCTCCAAGTCACTGTTATTGACTACTGTTACATGTTCATCACATATAAGATCAGATTCTTCATGACCGTAATGAATAATGGTATGCCCACGGGCCTTCATCATTTTTCCGAATTTTACAACTTTCTGGGTATAAGCACAAGCATTGTATTCCTTGCTTGATACCGTGTGAGGGAGGCCTAAAATATGGAATCTCATTTGTATATATGTTCCGGGTAAGTGTGGTGATAATGCCATCCTGGATAACCTTTTGTTCCACCAGGGGAATTACTAATCTCGCAATAGTTTGGCTTACCTGAAGCTATCCAAGCCTCATGGTCAAATCTATAAGTATTCTTATCTATTGTATATCCTGTGTACATGCTTTTTGATCCCATAACATAATCATCAGGATGTGGTAAATGATTAAGTCGTTTAACATAATCACTATTTGCCCACCAAAATCCACCACTGTAATGAGGCCATAAGCATGGTTTATTGTGTATTCCCAAAAAAGGTTTATCTATGTAGTTTGTTCCTACAGTTTCAAACCCTTCATCTAATTTAGCAATACAATCACGCCAGCGATCTATATGCCAATATTCCATATATTTACGCCAATCGTGAATACCGTTATTTCTCAGATGGGTAATACCTTTCAAATGGAAATATAATATATATTCACTCTCAGTAGCATTATCACATAATGATTTTACTAGAGATAGTGTGGGCCATTCCATTAAATCGCTACGATCACTTGAATGTACTATCTGTATATTATCACGCCCTTCAACTAATTTAACCAAGTCTAAAAACTTAGTCAAATCACCATTCAGACTCAAAAATATAGTTGCATTATCTACCAAATCAGATTTCAGCAATCTAGATATTTGTTCAATACTTTGTTTCTGGCTTCCTGGCAAATCGCAACATTGATACACGACCTTTAAGGGTTTCATTCAATTCTGACCTCAGGGAAATATCTAATAAATTTGTCTCTTCTAACTGATCGTTTACTTAGCACACGGTTACGGATTTCAGTGTAAAAATTCCAAGCTAACGGGACAAATAAAATTGGTTGGTGTTCTGGAATGCTACCAAGCGTATCAATTCCAACTACAGGAATGTGTTTACCTGGACTGAACAATCCTTGTTTCAATGGATTATCATCAATAATCATATCCAATTGCAAGTCAGCGAAATTCAATAGAGTATTGCCCTTAGCAGCAGCACCATACCCTACCAATTTGAATCCCTGTCTACGAAACAATTCACATTGTACTTTTAATTGTTGGACTGTGGCATTAACAGTTTCACTCCAATCATAATAAGTCTCTGGAGTAGTCAATCCCTTATGTTTTTCAAGGTCAATTAAATTACCAACACGATTAGGTTTACTTTGATTGATACTTAGAACAAATACATAACTTGTCCCATGAATGGGAGTCTTTTGCACATCAACTAGATTAAATCCAGCCCGTGTACAAAGTTCACGCATACTATTAATATTGTAGAAATTTACATGCTCATGATAAATGGTATCAAACTCATTATTCAGAACCATATCCGCTTGACTTGTTTGAATCATAAACAATCCATCAGGATTAATAATCTTTCGTAATGCAGTAAGGTATCCCAATGGGTCAGGATTATGTGCAAAACTATTTTGAGCAACTACCAAATCAACTTTACCAAATTTATCAGCAAATTGTTGTGCAGTCTCTTCATTAAAGAAATCACACATGATATTGTGATTGACACTACTGGTAGGATATAAATTTTCAGCAGGATCAATTCCGTATGTTATTACGCCTGACTTCTTGAAATAATCCAATTGTGTACCATCATTGCATCCAATGTCTAATACACTTGCTGGAGGAGTAATGAAATATTCATTCGCAAGCCCCACAAACCATTCCATGTAATCACGTTGGGTCTTGCTTGTTCCACTTACATACAAATAATGTGTATATATTAAGGCAGGATCTACTACATCAGTTAATTGCAAATGGCAGCAATTATGACATAGATTGACTGCCAATGGATAATGAGATTCAGGCTGTTGTTTATCATTTAAGAAGTTATTGGCTAGGGGTTGATCATTGAGGTCTAACACCAATTTTAAATTGGTACTTCCGCAAGCTAAACAAGAATTGAGTTTCGTAATGGTCATATTAATCTTTAATTGCAACTCCATTGGGTGCTATGTTACCTATTAGTCCTAATGGAATTTTTTCAACAATTTTAGCAGAATCAATGAACTTATACAAGCAATGTTCAATATCAACATACCCACCTGCTGCTAATCGTTGACTCATGTATTTAAGGCTGTTATCGTATGCCTGAATAATTTCTTCTGTCAATATGGGAGGCCATGACCAAAGCCTACTCATATACTGGAATTCAGTTTCAGTTGTTTTGAAAGGGAATTGACTAGATTTTTTAGAGCCTAATACAATCATTGATTGAGTTTTGTACTCTGTATAAAATGGCAAGTTAAAATCATCAGTGAGTAGATACCGACCACTAATTTTAAATATGCGTTTATATTGAGACAATTGCCCTGTACTGTTTAAAGTTTTCAATGCCTTACTGAAGCAAAGTACTTCAGTTACATTTTTAACGATGTCCCAGTTGTCAGTACTATTATACAGATTGACAACATCCTCATCTGATGTAAAATTAAGCAAATGATCCGATTCGGCAGTTAATGCATCCTGTTGCTCTGTAGTCAATGGAACCCCTGCCATTTCTAAAACAAAGATAGTAGCATTGGGGATTTGTTGTTTGACACTTTTGATTGTGGCAATGGTTTGAGCCAACCGGACATCATTTTTATAAACACCAAATTTAGTGTTTACAGCACTGGTGACCAATACTGCATAGTCATTCATTTACGCAACCACCTATCATTCACCAAAGTCCATTGCACCATTTCAGTAATGCGTTCAGTTAGTTTAATGGTAGGTTCCCATCCTAAACTACGCAATAGTCCGCCATCTAGTGCATATCGCAAGTCATGTCCAGGCCTACTACTATGGAAGTCTGTCATTTCGTAGTTCAATTCACGACCTACTGCACTAGCAATCAGTTTTGCCAGGGTAAGGTTATCAATTTCTTCAGTACCGACTAGATTAAATTTCGGGCAATGAGCATGACCATAATCACCCAAGTGTTTATAATTTTGTAGTCCTAGGATGAACATCAATCCTTCCGCAACATCTCGGGCATGGATATACATTCTAGTACCGGCATGAGTGCAAGTAGGATCAGCATGAATAATGACTTTTTCACCATCCCGTGCTTTTTGAATAGTACTTGGGATGAATTTTTCACAATGTTGTCTTTCCCCAAATACATTCATTGTATGGGTAACGACAATAGGCATTTTGTATGTATTCTCATATGCAACACAGAATTCTTCTGCCGCTGCCTTACTAGCACTATATGGATTAGTACTATTATACCGATCGTATTCTTTATATGAAACGCCTTCAGGGGCAACTCCAAAGATTTCGTCAGTACTAAAGTATACCAATCGTTCTAAATTGGGTAAGTTTTTCCTAGCATAATCCAAAATATTTACTGTACCGATAACATTATCCTGAACAAATTCCATTGGATATGTAATACTGCGATCAACATGGCTTCCTGCAGCCAAATGCAAGATGATATCAATGGGACCTATATCCGCAATGATTTGACTATTAAGTTCTGCTTTTAGATCATGGAAAATGATTCGCATACGCTTAGATATCATGACTGGATCATGAATCTTCAGCATATCGTGTAATCTATTTAGATTACCTGAAATATCCAATCTATCCAAACTAACGATATTCCAATCAGTTTTTGTCAATATGCGATCAATTACATGATGTGCAATGAAACCGGCTCCGCCAGTAATTAATACTCTTTTTACCATTTATATTCCTATTATATGATTTCTGATTT
>Ga0136642_1000471_pt1 | contig 21359 bp, 21 predicted proteins | sample LowCatLa1302831Y_FD_115313 | JGI IMG/M metagenome (GOLD analysis project Ga0136642, IMG submission 115313) | Freshwater microbial communities from Lower Cathedral Lake, Yosemite National Park, California, USA - 13028-31Y | ecosystem: Environmental > Aquatic > Freshwater > Lake ... | reverse complement strand
TATAACCAATGAAGGTGTCAAATTCTTCTTCGTATTTTTGGGCAATTTTTACGACCTGCTCTGTTACTAGGGGCGAATGCTTATCCTGCTTATCTCTATATTCGTAGAGTTGTGTCATGACTTCTTTGAATGAATCCGATGTACTGCGATGATGATTTGAAACAGTGATTCGGCCAGCTAAAATACTATAATCTGGATGAATTGACGCCATGGACGCACACTGTTCCGCGGATAATTCGTCAATCTGAGTTGTAGAAATCCCGTCATATAATTGGTCAATTACCTTCATTACTAAGCTTGTATAATTAATTTTGATTGCGTCCTTTGTACCAAAACGGTCCGAATCTGGTTGCCCAAGACGCTTAATGCGATTCAAAATCTTATCAAAAGACACGATTTCGCGTTTTCCATTTCTTTTTGTTACATACATTTCCTCCTCTTCTGGTAAATAAATATGTGACTGCTTAGCGGGTGAGGACATGTCTACGTGTTCTTAGATTATAACGTGGAATTAATTTTAAGTTGTTTTGGTTTATGTAATATTTTGTACAATTTTATTCTTGAAAGTTTGCAAGAATAAAATTTATAAGTGTTTATTTTTTACCGTTTTTAGCCGTTTTACTATTCTTTGCACGACTTTGTTTGTTAGTACGTTTACTTGTGCGTTTACTTGTGCGTTTACCACCTCGAGTACGCTTACCCCCAAATCCAAGGAAACCAAGTTTAAATCCAGGCGTTGCCGCTTTACATGTTACGTTTTTTTTATCCGCATCTTCTTTTTCTTTTTTCGTGATTTCGTCACATTTTGCGTTTTTTTCTGCGGTTTCTTTAGCAGCTCTTTCCTCCGGTCCTTTTGCGTCAGCAGGAACGGGACCAGAACCAGAAACAGGACCAGGACCAGGACCAGGAACAGGAGGTGGCGGGACTACTGGATTCGAACCGGGTCCAGTGGCTGCAGTCCCGCTTCCTATTCCAACTGCTCCCTTTACTCTTGAAAATGCACCAGAAATCGCGTTTGTAAACCCATCAAACATTCCTCCGCCCATTTGTTTTTTGTTTTTATTATGTTTTGTCATATTTCTATCTATGTATTTATTCTATACTATATGTCAATAAAAAAAACAAATCTCTTACTAAATCTTTGAAACTGAAACTGTCAAACAATACTATAGTACATTTCCATCCTCATCTAATTTTATTAAACAAAATGAATTCGTAACTGGCATATTTTCCAACATATAAGATTGGGTCGAGTCATCCATAGACGCATTTATCTTACGCACGGATTTCTTTTTAGGTGCACGATGTTCATATCCGCTCACACGTTCTTCTAAAATGGTTTTCCAAACCGCCTCTATTTTGGGTGCGGCAGCCTCAAACCATGCCCGATTTCGCCCAATAAATACACAGGAAAATTCCTCTAAATACCAATAAATCGTATTCAATAAAACGAGTCCTGTTTCACGCATATCCTCTTTTTGATGCCGCGTCCATTCGGCTATGGTATATTTATCTAAAGACACATCCAATGGCATATAAACATAAACTGGGTCATTTGATTTCGCCACCTGGTTATTTGCCGTAATAGTACGCTCTATAAAACATAAAATTACACCCTTATCAAGGTGTTCACGCGATTCGTCGGCATAAAATGCAGCCGAATCTGAATACTCTAAAAACCGGGTTTCTACAAAATCGCATTCTTCTAAATCACATGTCTCCATCTGTATTTGGGTTTGAATCCAATATTCCTCTTTGGGTATTCCAGTAATCTCGCGATTTACAATGTTTTTTATTTCTAACATGCGACCAAATAGTTGATTCGTTGGGTCAATATTGATGCCATCTGGCGATGCTCCAATAAACGGATAATTTGGATGCATTATGCAGCCAAAATCGCCTACGGTTGTTTGATACATTTGCTCATAAATCATTACCGTGAGCGGCTCATATTTATTTCCCCAGTGCATAGGTGACTCCGTACTATTAAAATAATTGACCTGATTTGTCTGTAACGGGCAGCATTTCTCATAAATCAGGCTATTTTTTTGGGATTCTGACCCCAGGGCTTTCCAAAGATTGCTCGCACTAATCAGATTATAGCGGAACTCGTGCCATTCTTTTGATTTTTGTTTTGGCTGCGGAATATCCTGTAGTGCCTTGATTTTTTTTGCTGTTGCTTCGACCTGCCTATTTTTTTGTTCATTCAACGTAGAACTATACACGACAGACCGTCTCACATAGGGTGCAAAATCCAAGTAGACTTCTAGGGTATTTTTTGCGAATTCGTATAACTCATCATAATCTTCTTGGTTGCATAGATTCCCAGCAAGTAGGTCTTGGAATTGTATTTGGCAAACGTGTTCTAGCATTGTTTCATAAAAGGTTGGTGATGAAATCAAAATCATATTTTCTTCGTGATATGTTTCGAATAATTGATACATATTATTAGTTAGCTCATCTACATCTTCTTCCTGCCATTCGTCGAAAATTGATTCAATTATTGTTTCTACGATTTTCGTAGATGATTTTGAAGATGTGGTCGAATTAATTGAATCCGTTTCTTCACAAATATAATCCGAATCGGTTTCCATGAATTTTGATATTGATATAACTATTAAAATATGTTTATATCAATTTTTTAGACTTTTCAACAACTACGTATTAACATAATGAAAGTGTTAAAAGATTCAATGTTACGTTATCAGCTAATGCGGTAACGGATATATACCGGAAAGGAATAGACCCATACTTGTATAAATCGCCGGTAATAGTATAGTCTACAGTATTATAAGAGGGAATCGTGATTTCTCTAGCTTGATTTGCCTCTTTGTTATCTATTAAATTTGTATATGTATATAAACTTTGACCTATTATATAATAATTTACGGCAGCATTTATGATGTGACTAGTTTACAACTGTACTTGCAAAACGTGCAAATGCATTGCATGTGCAAAATATATTAATTAATAGTTATAACAAAACTAGTTCCGCAAACGCATTTTTTTTGTTCACATTTGTTTTCCCTTACGTTCCGACCTTCAATTACGTCACTTACATCCCTTACGTTCCGACCTTCACTTACATACCTTACGTCCCTTACGTTCCTTCCGTACCGTTCTGATTCGTTTTTACACTGTCTGCATTTTGATTGGTAACAGTGATTACACCGTCTCTCATGCTTATTACTTTCTGTTTTATTACACCGTTTACAACTATGACGTTTTTCGCGTCGTTCGCATTTATTACATAATTCACTTCGTTTAGAATGACAGTAGCTATTGTCGCTTGAATATTCTTCCTCTTCATCATGCTTAGGCATTATATATTTATATGGCCATTATAAAATTTAAAAAACAATATATTACTAAAGCATACGTGCATTGATAGTTATTTCACAACATGATACAATTGTACTCGATAAAGTAAAATTGTACTTATAATATTATACCGCAGCTTCTGTAGATTCCTCCAAGCTTTCACTACTGGGTTCCTTCGCTCGCTTAGGAGTAAGAGATTTTAATGTGGATACCCGTTTTGTATCGGTAATTTTCAGCGTAAAATTACGACTCGCTTGGTTAAAATGTAAGGCGGGGATAGCAGATATTTCCGAGGTCTCCTTTACATATAAAACATCCTTGGTTTTATTCAGTTTGTTCTTTTCTAAGCAATTTACGAAAAATACCTTTAATGATTTTACATCTTTGGCCGGAAGAGTATGTTCTTTTCCATATTTTTCCGCAAAATGATGTAACTTCTGAATTTTCACCGTTTTATCTAACTTTATCCAGGTTTCCGTTTTATTATGCTGCTTTTCCTTTTCTAGCATTTGTTCAATCGTACTATAATTCGTTTCAGTATCCATCGGCGAATAATTAGACAAAATATTCTTGTATTTATTTTGATTGGTATCTTGATTAGACGAAAGGGACGATGCCTGTTTTTCTTCTGCAGCAGTTTGCTTTTCGGATTCATTTTTTAAAAGTTCATTAATCGTAAACATGACCCAGTTTTTATCGGGTTGTCTTTATACTTATGTAACGAATATTATGTTTATCTTCTTTTTATTAAACATATAACTAAGACAAAACCGAAAAGTAATGAAAATAAACATAACATTTAGATTTACAAAAATATCTCAATCATCGTCTTATCGGGACCATTTATATGGACAAACAGTGGATTATGACGCTTATACCATGCGGTTTTACCGTTCCATATAAAGTCTTCCATTTCCATGTCCGCGGCATTTAAAAACAACAGGTTCTCATAATCTAGTTCGATTTTGTCAGGATTCTCAAAAAATACTGTAGTCCAGAATCGTTGGTCGTCATGACGGTCATCATATTGATATCCTTTCATACAGTGGCGAAGTGCGTCCACTCGGCCAATTATCATACCACTATTTAGAAAAGGAAATTCAGGCATATTATCATTTGGAAATTTATATTCTGAGGCTCGACCAGGGTCTGGATGACAACTTTTTTCTGCTCCAAAAATAATGGGTTTCGAGAACATTTTATATCGTCGTACTACCTCGGTCAAGTTTCCCAAATAGGCCAAATCATAGGCATCTGTGAAAAGAACAATATCACTTTCGCAAAGGGTCGGGCGATCAACAAAATTGTATATTTCGCGTAGTTTTACGCCGAAATTTTGCGTGCCTTCCCAACCGATGAGGCGATTTTCTTGTAGACCGAGAACTTCGATGGTCTCTTTATTTTTTTTTACAGTTTCTAAGATTTTATTGAGAACCTTGTGCGGTTTTGTAGCGACTGTAATATAATGAATTGTCTCTATTTGTTTGGTTTCTTGATATTTTGACATAATAAAGTGAAACAGTATACTAATATAAACCATAATGATTTTATATTGGTTTTTATAATGGTTTTATACATTTTTATCTACAACAACCAGCTTGGCAATATTTTTGATTATTTTTTCATCTAAACGTACTTGTTCGTCTCCTAAATCACCCAAAGAATTACGCATCATATTTATACAAAAACTATATTTTTCATTTTCGGGTTCTTGGCATTCGGGGTTTTGTTCTCGCCATTTGGGGATTTTTCGATAATTTTTATGGGCTACCTTGGTAATCATATTTTTTATTTTGGAATTTTCTTCGGTATCGCGGTTCCATTCATTTTTATCTTTTATATAGAGGGTTTCACGTTTTAAATCAGTACAATGCAAGGGGCGTTTTGATACGTCTAATTGTTTGAGACGAGTCAAAATAATATCTGTGATTCCAGCTACATATCCGTTATTTGCTACGTTTTCGAGTTCTCTCATTTGAATATCTATGTTCTCAATAAACTCGGTAATATTCATTGCATCGCGACACGTTTCGTTTAAAAATAGATTTAAATTAAATTGATTATTGATTGTGTTATTATTATTATTGTTCGTAATATTTGTTATTGCGGTCAGTGGTTTGGCGTTCATGAGTTCGATGATTTTTGCATTTTGTTCTATCATCATATTGCGAATTTCCTCATTTTCTTTAAATAACGATAAAATAGTTTCAATGTTATTCGGGGTTTCTTTTTTTTCAATAACCACCTCTTCAACAACAACCGGTTCAACCACATGAATAATGGGCTTAATTCCAGGAGAACAAATCTGAGTATGCTTCCATAAACCACTCCGCGTTTTGTATTTTTTACTACATAATGAACAAGTTGTATTAGTCAATAACTGTGAACCCGCTGCGGCATTTTTGGCTGTTTCCTCGGTTTCCAAAATGTTTCCTGATGTTTCCACCTCCACTGCATCAATATGTTTACGAGTAGATATGTGAGTATTGTAATTGCTTTTTTTGCTGCTAATGAAGTTACAAATTGTACATTGAAATTTTGGCATTTTTTGGCATTTTTCCATTCTATATAATGGAAACAGAAAAAAATGCCTAAAGGTTTCCGCATAGAATTATGTAAAAAGTTATGCAGCCAATTTGAAATGATTTTTTCTGTGTTAAAAGCATTTTCAGGCAAAACACACATTTTTTATACCCCTAAAAAAATTCTTCCTCGAGGTTTCAAAAAAATGGACATTTATAAATGTCCATTTTTCCAAAGTGAGGTCATTTCTTTTTTGAGGTTTTTAGTGAGTTCGATAGTAAAACTATTTAAACTTTAGGATATTGAAAATGTCCTAGGCAATGTTGCCTTTGTGACAGATAAATTGTCGGAAGTCAGGCGATTTATCAGAGCTGTTGACAAATGTTTCCAAATGTTGCCATTTTTGTCAACAACCGCATAACAACAATTTTTAGTAATATTTTTGTTAGCATAACAATAACAAAAAATAATTACTCGTTATCCTCGTTTTCCCTCGACGGTTTTGGCAACACAAAAAAACGAGCCGACTATTCTCACATAGAATTATGTAAAAAGTTATGCAGCCAATTTAAAGTGATTTTTTCTGTGATAAAAGCATTTTCAAGCAAAACTGATTTTTTTATACCCCCTAAAAAATTCTTCCTCCAGGTTTTAAAAAATGGACATTTATAAATGTCCATTTTTCCAAAGTGAGGTCATTTCTTTTTCGGGTTTTTTAGGGAGTTTGATAGTAAAATTATTTAAATTTAATAAAAAAGCCAGGTTGGATTCGAGGTTTTGCGTAATTTATGTTCTCAACACAAAAGTGTAATAAATACAGGAATGTTACGCAAAAACTGTGTTCTCCTGGTATAAAAAATTGAATAACTTTTTGTGAAATAAAATCTTGGTATTATTACCCATCGGCACCGTTTGTCTTTCTCTCACTTCCCTCCCCCCGTTTTGAAATGGATTTCTGCACCGTCCTTTCCAAGAAGGAGCTTCGCACTAGTGCCAAGGTCAAGGCACAGGTCAAGGCACAGGTCAAGGCACAGGTCAAGGCACAGGTCAAGGTTTCTCTTGACCTGACCAAGGTTAAGAGCCAACGCCCCATCAACATGGCCATGCAGGAGTGCAACTACTGCAAGGCCAAGGGCCACCGCATTCATGCCATGGATGCCTTTGGTATCTACCAGACGGATGATGCGGGTGCTCGTATCCTGGCATGCCCTGTGCTGATCAAGAAAGAACAGAAGCAGAACCTTTCGGCACCGACTTCAGAGACCAAGTTCCCTGCCCTCTCCGCTCTTTCGTCTGGCACGGGGGCGAGCTGGACTCAGCAAATCACCATGAAGCTTCCTGCTAGCATGCAGGAGACCAAGCAAGTCAAGCAGCTGTCTTGGGCAGACAAGCAGCAATTCCTGCAGCGTCAGGAAGAACAGTACCGTGCTGACATGGAGGAGACACTCGCTGAGGACGAGTTCTACTATGCACAACTTGACTGGGACAGGAAGCGAGAGGCAGAAATGGATGAACGCGAGGCTAATCGTGCATCGATGTCCCGCATGGCTGCATACCAGGATGAAGATGACGAACTCGACGAGCTGGACGATATGATTTGGGCTACTAGGCTGGTGGAGGACGCCGATCTCAATTAGATGCAAAAAATATAAAAAAATTTATAAAAATGTACAATTAAGTAGTGTAGTTTTATGAAAAATGCTTAATAAACAAAAAGCATTTTTTTATGATTTTTTACAAAAACATATTAGTTTTTGTAAAAACAAAAAATATTATACAAGAATCAAAATTGATCTTGTCAGGAGCATAAACTATTTAAGTTTGATAATTGGCTGTATGAATCATTTTACAAAGTGCGAGATTCGTTAATTGCTATACTCGTTTCATTTAATTTTATTAAAAAAATTAATTTTGTTACTAGCTGTCTGAGTATATTTGCTAGACTCTTTTTTCGAAATTTGAATTAGTTTTGGGGGTAGCTGTTTGAGTCAATTGGGTTTCATAGAAACCAAAATTATTTGTATTATCTATAACTATTTTGTGGACGTCCAACAAAACAATTAAATGGAGTATATTGATTTGATCAATAATTCCATTCTCTTACACATTTTCTCATTCAAAATGCCCACTTCGTCTGTGTAAATTAGTGAAGGTAACGTTGCAATTTGAGCATTTTCAACGTAAAATTGTGTAAAAATAATATTTTTTTTGGAGTGCGTGATTCGTCTTCATTATACAGATTCATTTGTCTTTATATGTGTTTTTATTAATATTGTTTTTATCATTTTTTTATTTTTTTTATTAATATCATTTTTTTTATTTTTACTATCTATGCCAATCTTCAATGATCCGCTCCATAGGTAAATATCGCTCGTTATCAAGTATATTTTTAAGACATTTGATAGGAGTCAGCTCTTGTAATCCCTGTAGACCCAGCTCGCAAAATATATTTAAAACACTGGGGTCAAATCCACTCATCATAGAACAATTTCCCTGAGTAGAGAAACAAGGGAATCCTTGTGTATGTCTCAGGTTCCAAAATAGAATATGTGGCGGAGTAAGTGGCTCACCATAAAGTCGCATACCAACTGCAGCATATTTCTGTTTTATTTGATCATATAAAATATCGCACTTAATTCTATTTTTTTTCACAGTTTCCTCATCCGCACAATATTTGCCATTATACATAAAATTTAAATTATCATCAATTTGCATATCAGAGAAGATAGCCAATACCATATTTTCAACTTCCATAGGCGGAATTCTTCGCTGTTCAATAGAAAGCAAAATCAAATCAAGTGCCTTATAAAAATCAGTATTATAACCAGAATTTGCCTCGCAATATATTTTTTTAACCATCTTACTGAACGTATCACAATATTCTAGATGTAACCAGGTAGGCTCGGCTGAAAAGGTCATAATTCGTTTTCCAAGTAGCGATTTTTCGGCAACGCGGCAACCTAATCCTAACGCCGTATATAAAGGATCACCAGACATTGAACCCGAAGTATCTACGATAGCTATCATGTTGCCCAAAGAGTTTGCATTTTTTTTATTACAATTATCTCGCCACTGTGAATCTATAATATCTAACTCATCGTCATTCACAGTAGATAACGCCTGTAATGCAAATGTATTTAACCCAACGTTTGCACCCTTTATTTCTTTACCATGTTTCATAAGGGAATCTAAATAGACCTTAAAATTCTCTGCACACTGAATTCGGTCGATTGTATTACGGCGAATTTCCTGGCTATTTTTGTGGAGGTTCATAAAAGCTCGACGATTTTTCATCATAGTTATCGAGGTAGTTTTAGAATGGTCGATTTCTGACCAATTACCCTGTGCCTGTTTGATTTGCACCGTATCAATGTGGCGATTTAACGTCGAGCAAATAATCCGATATTGCGTCTTACACTTTTTGATAGCACGTTGATAGGAGATAGGATTTTTCGCAGTAGCTAAATATTCAGGAAAATAGTCCTTGGCAAGTACTTCGTTCATAAAGCCAAACTTATTCGATGATTCGCGACTTATCCATTTACTAACTAGAGACAGCCGCTTTGACTTATCAACTTCGTCAGCACTCAAATAAATTTGATAATCGTTATACAAAGCCTCATTGATTCCCTTTATGCAGGACTGAATAAGTGGGTGTTCCATATCTCCACCATTATCCAAAATATACTTACAGAGATATTTGGCATCTTTCCAGGACCCATATGGCAGTTGTGATATATTTCTACAATCAAACTCATGCGGGTCAATCATAAAGGCAATCATTGCTTTTTCTGCTAAATCAGGAAAATAGTTAAACCAGGTCAAAATCATCATATAAGCAAGGTTATATTCGCCTTTCCCGCCATGAATATCACGTGTTCTGGCAATTAATTTATATAGCGTAGTTAACAATTCTTTGTGGGATGTTTCTTTTTCTACGTTTTCTTGGATAATCGATAATTCTTTCAGCAATTCATCTAATGTTCTCGTCAAATTTGCAATGTTATCAGACGTAGTCCGAACACATTGGAAATCAAACTGAACAATCCTCTCAGCGAGATTATCAGACCAGTTCAATTCACCATGCCCGTTCTCACCAGAATGACATGTGCTAGATTTAGTAATTGAGTCAATCGCTTCGATCAATAAGTTCATCGGGGGGAGTAAATATACTAAATAAGAATACTAAGTAGGCTTTAATTCAATTTTTTTGAAATAATATATGTATTTCAAAAAAAATAAAAAAATGAGCAAAATCCGAATACATTAATACATTAGACAAGTTGCTTAATGATGCCCTTATCAAAAGAATACCAATATTTCACCGTATTATTATCAGAGGTAGAGAACTTTGCACCATCAGCATATAAAATCGTGATTGAACCATCCACCGTAGTAACAACGTCTCCTACCTTCTTATTATGTTCATATGTATAATTAATATTAAGGATTGGTTTTGTAGCAATTTTTACGGCCTTTCCGGCAGCATCAGAAAAAATCGTAATATCAATAGTAGGATGGGTTTTAATGGCTTCATTTAAATCAGCAATCAATTCAGAATATTTACCATTTGTCAAGGGTAAAATATTGGTCGTCGAAGTTTTAAGATAGTTCGCATAGGAGGTATAAAGAACGGTTGTGCTTATGTGAAAATTATTCATCTATATTATTTGATTTTATTTTAATTTTTTGTTTTTCTAAATTGTGATATATTAATAGCTTACAAAGTATTACGCAAAAATACCACACATTACGAATTGTATAAAAATACATATACTTTTATTACAATAATTTGATTGAGGGTGGCTGTACGCCCGTTATATAATACCAAGAACTTACGTCTGTATCTAAAAATACGAATTTCCCAAAATCATCAAAAATAAAATTTGTACGGCCTTCATGATAGGTATCGACTCCATCTTTAGTTTCAGTATATTCAAAACTATAAACAATCGTCAAAACGCGGCGATTCGAAATTGGATTTCCATTGGTATCTAAGGCAAACACCGTACCAAGTTCATTTTTATAAATACTAATAGAAATTTGTCCTATTGCAGATAATGCATAATTGATATCATCAATAACTTTGATTATTTCGCCATTTTTCAATTGCTGATCGTTTTGAATTGTGGAGACATAATGCGAATAGGAATTATACAAAACCACATTATTGACAAGAAAATCACGGGGTTTTTTCATTATATAATAAGTGGTGTGAATATTTGCTAAATAAAATCTAATTGTCTGCATATTAGAATTGTATTTAGAATTTCTACAATTCCGTCATGCAAAAAAAGACAAAATGAGCGTTTCGTAAAATCAATAAAAAACAAATCTTACAGCATTTATATAAAAATGTATTTTTTGGTAGATAAAATCAACAAGGTTATTTTTGGATGGTCGGCTAAATGTGGCTGTAGTCACATAAAAAAATTATACCAATTTTTGGCCAAAAAGAATCATAAGTGGGTACATATGCAGGAATATTATTCTAGTCCATTCCCAGAGTCTTTCTCGGGATATACGATTTTTATTATTTTGCGAAATCCATATGATAGGATTGTTTCGGGATATTTAGATAAATATAGCGAAGAGGGCCATTATTATCATCAATGGTCGAAGGAACTTCCTCCTTTAACTTATCGCAATTTTGTAGATGAAATATGTAAAAACGAATTTAAAGTGATTCATCGTCATCATTTCACACCTCAGTTAAGTGAGGATTGGGGTAAATTCCAAAGCAAATTAGTGAATAACTCACCCAAAGAAATCATTATCTACGATATTGCCAAAATTGATTATTTGTATATTGAATCATTATATGGAGTAAAAATACCTGATAATATATTGGAATTTCGCGGTGATCATATAAATAAACGGAATGAGAAAATAACTTATCCAGTATGCGATTTAGTTCAGAGCGATTATTTAGATAAGAAACCTGTAATGCAATGTTTTTATGATGAAGAGATTACACAAAAATTCGAAGAGTTTTATAAAGTAGACTTTGATTTTGCGGAAGCAAACGGAATTCGTTATCAAATCAAAAAATGATGCAAATAAAACAAATCTATTCAAATAAAAAACTTATACACCTAATAATATATATGACTTCTGTAAAAATACAAAACAATAGAGGCTGTGGTAGTTTATTTCATTATGCACATTTTTTATGTGATTGTTTATTTGTAGAAGTAATCAATGAAATATACAATTTTCACAAAGTTATTCGGAAAAAAAATTTAAATCAAACAATTGGTGTTTTTAGTTTTATTTATGAAGACGTTATGCAAATAAAAAATATAGAAGCAGATGATTTAGAATTTGATAGTTTGCAAATTCACACAATAAGTACATGGTTCAAAGAACGTTATGTATCCAAGGAGCATTTTACAAAATTTAGAGATTTTGTATTTGACCGATATAAAATATCAAAAAACGATTATGATGCCAATTATCCAGAAATTATTTTAATAGAACGCGGCGAACGCGTAGAATTAATTTTGGATGAAACATTAAAAAAACAAAACAGAAATATTACGAATGGAAAAGAGCGAAGAGAAATCAAGGAGATAGAACGGGTAGATGAATATTTAGTAAACAAATACGCAAATCGATATAAAAAAATATTTCTTGAGAGCATGCCGTTTGAACAACAAGTCCAATATTTTAGTAATGCCAAGATGATAATCTGTGCACATGGTGCAGCGATGGCAAATATATTTTTTTGTAAAGAAGGAACACAGATAATACAAGGAACCGACGGTAGATGGGAATTTTTCGGAATAATTGTGAATCAACTCAATTTACAAATACAATATTGCGATAATAATGAATATAATACAATTATTAACAGTATTGAGAAAACTAATATGTAATTATCTTTGTATCAAAGGTTTATATATGAAAACCGTGATTTTAGCATGGACGCACAAAGTATGTAATTTGGTTACAACTACCAAGGATAATTTTTGGGGTTTAGGCGATACAATTCGCGGGACAATCGAGTTGTTTCAACTATCAAAAAAAATGGGATTCCGGCTAATCGTAGATATTCGGTTACATAATATATCTCAGTATTTGAAAATACAACCGCACGAATTTTCTGATTTTGTCTTTGAACATCGTGACGCGATTCCCTTTATACAAAATGCTGAGCAACATATAAAGAATTCATCTGATGAGGTGTTGATTTTTTTAACTAACGGTTCCCAGCAATTAAGAGAACCTATTTCCGAAGAATGTAAACTCTTTATTAAGGGGCTGCTTTGTCCAACCAATGATTTTGAAAAATATATTCTCACCAAAATGGAGCGACTGTCATCTTCTCATAATTATTCTGTCTTACATTACCGATTTAATGATGATGAAATGATAAATTCATTTGATACTAGGTTCTCTAATTATGACAAATATTTAGAGAACCTAGTATTAAATGCAGAACCAGATTCAATATTAATTAGTACATCTAAGAAATTTAAAGACTTTGTCAAATCTAAGAATACGGTTTTTATGTTTGATATTAAAATAGGGCATATGGGGTATCCATATCATAAGGATAGTATAAAAGATACGCTTTTTGAGTTTTTTCTACTAAGTAAGGCACGTCTTATCAAAACACATAGCGTGTATAGGTGGTTATCTGGATTTGCGAGAATAGCGAATGAAATATACGACGTACCAATTCAAAGAATATAACATATTGTTTTTGTATACATGGAAACTACAAAAACAATAAACATAGGACAAAAGGCAACACCAGATAAAAATACGTCAAATCAACCTCCTGGACCAAAAAAACGGATCGTGACCTCCACAGAATCTTTTACAAATACATATACCAATATTCCAGAGGAAGCCTATCAATATATTGAACAACTATACGAAAAAAAAATAATCGATATAGAAAAATGTAATTTTATCCAGCAACAAATTCGCCAAAAATTATACGGATATCGTGGCCAAGATACTGATAAAAAGATTTTTGACGCCGACCGTTTTATAAAACTCGACCAGGTTCTCAAATTAATGATGGAATCTAAAAATCAGTGTTATTATTGTAAAGAATTCGTACATGTTCTCTATGAAAATGTGAGAGAACCCAAACAATGGACACTGGACCGAATTAATAACAAAATGGGGCATAATGAGGGGAACCTATTAATCGCTTGTTTAAACTGTAATTTGAGGCGTAGAACTATGCATACGGAGCGGTATGTATTTACCAAACAACTGAATATAAAAAAAGTTGATGATTAAGTAAAAGATATAGAGGGGTTTAGCCTTTTTATTTATTCGATACATATTAATAAACAGACAAAATGATTAAATCCTTTGTTTCGATGTCTTCCTCTATGACAGATAATGCAACGACAAATACTCATATTTATAAAAAAGAATTGAGAGAACTTACTACCCACCAAAAAATATATGAAAAATTAGATTATTTTCACAAATCGAACAAAATCCCCCATATTATTTTTCACGGTTCGTCGGGTTCTGGGAAACGCACAATTGTAGATAAATTCTTAAATAAAATTTATAATAACGATAAACAAAAACTGAAATCCAATGTGATGTATGTAAACTGTGCTCACGGAAAAGGCATCAAATTTATCCGCGAAGAGCTAAAATTTTTCGCAAAAACAAATATTCATATGAATAATGGCGTTATTTTTAAAACAATTGTTCTCTTAAATGCCGAATTTTTGACAATAGATGCACAAAGTGCCTTAAGACGGTGTATAGAATTGTTCAGTTATAATACGCGGTTTTTTATAATTGTGGAGAACAAACATAAATTATTGAATCCAATATTATCTCGATTTTGTGAAATATATGTACCTGAACATATTGAAAGTGGTAAATTAGTAAACTTACATGAACAATCTGTCAATAATGAATATCGCTTAGAAAATACCACAGAAAAACAGGAATGGATACAGCATAAGATTTTTGAAACGCCGAGAACCCATATAGGATTTGTACATTTAGCCAAACAATTTTATGAGAAAGGGTATTCTTGTTTAGATCTGATTTTATGGATAAAACAATCTACGACAATATCTGAATTGGATAAATCTACCACTTGTATGTGTTTTGATAAAATAAAATTAGAATTCCGTTGTGAGAAATTGCTTTTATTATATATTTTTGATTTCCTTTTTTTACGTTTGAATAAAGGTTTAGAAAGTATCTCTACAATATAAGCATAAGTAATGGACGACTTTGTAATTTCGAATTTAAATGAAGCACGTAACGAGTGGTGCAGTCGGTTAGTTAGTATTTTTACACCCTTAGTAATCGAGGGCGTTCGTTCCATCTTTAGTGAATCGTGGAAATTGTGTTTGGAGAACGACGAGGCAAACAAGTATTTGATGACATTTCAGAATTTGCTTTCTCGGGTTCCTAAGTGGAATAACGTCATTGTCGAAGAAGAGCGGAAGCGTATTATCGAACGTAGTGGATGTAATTATTTGGAAGATTTGATATCTTGTGTACATATTATTCAATTGAAGGTTCTCACATGTATCCGGGTAGGAAATAAACAGAAAAAGATTGATATTTCTATACCAAAATTAGATACCTTTATTCACAAAGTATATATTAATGCCGCACGAAAAGTATATATGAATGTTTATTTGTTTGAAAAGAATATTTCTCCTTTGCAGTTACAGAAGAATAATAGAGAACTTGAGAACATTGTTCAGGAATGTATTATGATGGCTATTCGTGAAAGCATACCGACTGAATCAATTATCCGTGCCTATATGGATGAAAGCATGGAACAGGAAGAAGAGATTACTATTGAAAATATTGAGGAGCCAATCGAAGAAAATGTAACAAATTCAAAGAATAACGAAAAGGATGGAGAGATTGAATCGAGTCCAATTACGGCAGAAGATGAACCCCCGGAAATTGTTCCCTCTATCAAAAATTTGGATGAGAAAGAAGTAGTAACACGATTAACGTTTGATAATACGGATTCAGTTTTAGATAGCTCTGATGTAGTAAAAACGATAGAAGCCCCCAAAACAATCGAACGTTTGGAGGAAATAAGTACATCACGTGCGATTCAGCGGAAATTAGAGGAAGAGGAAGAGGACCGTATTCAAATTCATACTGATCAAATTGATTTAAGTGGATTTGATGTTTTAGACGAAGGGAGTAGTATGAAGATGAGCGACGACATTTCATTAAATGATTTTGAGGAATTACAATAAATACTAGTATAAAACGGTAGGTTAGTGGAATTCAATCCTTTGAAAATAATAAGAATTAAACTAAATTACATCAATGCATAAATGCTAATTGAATTTTATAAATATTTTTTAAAAGAAAAAGGGAGGGGTCGCAGGGGAACCGTAGGTTCCCTGCTAATAAATACTTTAGGAAATAAAAAAACGTAAAAACCGTGGGATGCGTTACATAAATGATAAAATTATTGTTTTGTTTTATATAGTAAAGAGCAATGACTGGCTTTGGAAATGTTCTCATGATATCCTTGATTATAACTGTTTTATTTTGTTTTATGAAGTTTGTAGAAATGAAATTTATTGATAAAGAGATGAAACCTCTCAAATTTGTTATTCGTGATTCAGCGGTTGTCTTTTTATGCTCTGTAGCCGGAGTATTTGGTGTATTAAACATGAAAACTACCATTTCAGATTTTTTTAATGTGGTCACGGAAAGCAAGGTAGCCGATGTAGCTAGTAGTAATACGCAGATTTTTACGGATGCACCTGGATTCTAAAGCGTAAAAGTCGATTTTTATCGATGTATAATATATATAATTATACATGGAAAATGGAGGGATGGAAAATGGGAAAAATGAGGAAGATCTAATAGATAGACCCGTTGTTGAGCAAGCAAAAAGTATAGAAAAAATGATAGCTAAGCAGAGGAAAAAGGAGGAAAAGGAAGCCAAGGCACCTAAACCAAAGACGTTAAAAATCAAAGTGCCAAAAGAACCGAAAGAACCTAAACCAAAGACGTTAAAAATCAAAGTGCCAAAAGAACCGAAAGAACCTAAACCAAAGACGTTAAAAATCAAAGTGCCAAAAGAAGTCAACGTGCCTAATCCCAATAAAAAGACACTAAAAATCAAAGTGCTAAAGGAACCTAGGGAGACAAAGCTTGCGACTAGCACGGTTGACCAATCGATCTCTGATAAAAAACCCAAGTTCGACCCACCTTATAACAAATTATTTATTCAGGTTCTCGAAGACTTATTAAAACTAATGAAAAAGAAGCGAGATAATGTTCACCAACTGGCATATAAGCGTGCCATAGAAACCGTTCGAGGAATAACAGAAGACATAACAAGGGTCGATCAATTAAAAGGTAAAAAATTTATCGGACCAATAATCATTTCAAAAATGGAAGAATACTTACAAACGGGAACTCTGCAATTATTTGAAAGAGAAAAGGCAGAACCAGGATATGCAATGAATGAGGTATATGAACAATTCAGTAATATTTATGGAGTGGGTCCGAAAAAGGCACAAGACCTTATCGATAAAGGTATAAAATCAATGGACGAATTACGTGAAAAACAAGGTGAATTATTAAACGAAAGTCAAAAGGCAGGATTAAAATATTATGATGATATTTTGAAACGCATTCCGCGGAAAGAAATAGATGAATATAATGATGTTTTTAAAAAGACCCTTGAAAAAGTCTTAGAAAAAGAGGAAACCGAAAATAAGGATGCGAGATATGAAATTGTTGGTAGTTATCGACGTGGCCTTCCTGAATCTGGTGACATTGATATGATTTTGACCTCACCAAATAAATCACTTTTTAAGAAATTTACTGATGCCTTATTAGAAGAGAGTATTATTTTGGAAACATTATCTTCTGGGGCATCAAAATGTTTGGTTATAGCTAGATTGCCAAATCGTGGTACTGCTAGACGAGTAGATTTTTTATATTCTAGTCCGGAGGAATTTCCATTCGCCATTTTATATTTTACTGGAAGTAAAGAATTTAATACTGTGATGCGTGCTCATGCATTGACTATGGGAGTCACTTTAAATGAGCATGGATTATCTAAGAAAGAGCCCGGAAAAAAGAAAGAGGAAATGATAGCTGATAAATTTATGACAGAACAGGATATATTCACGTATTTAGATTTGGAATATAAAGAACCTACAGAACGCATAGGTGGCCAGGCTGTTATCTCAACGGCAAAAGAAGTTAATCAGGCAAAGGCTGGTTTAGATAAATATGAAGCCACTGTTTGGAAACGTGGTAATTATGATGAAAGTTGTGATGAAGTATGTGCAAAAGAAGATGGAAAATGCGACGTTAGTCAAATTGCTACGTTAGATAGTGAGGATAAAATATCTAAGTTGGCTCTTGCTACGGGTGCAGAATGTTTAAAACATCTTAGCGTTGAATCCACGCCATTTTTAGAAGACTATGGCGGGAAAGGTTGTTGGCATGTCAAAAAGGGTAGTAAGGCTACTCGCAAATGGTGTACGAAAAAATCGGCTCAGTGGAATACGAATTTGTGCCCTTGTAAGACAAAGAAAAAGGGTAAAAAGGAGCCTAATGAGTCTAAAGAGTCTAAACCTGTAAAAATACCTGGTCAAAAACGTGAAAAGATTGCGAATGATTTGAAAGAAAGTGCTGTAGAAATTGTTCCAATAATAACCGAAGGAAAGACAAAAAGCAGTGAAGGAACGCAAGGCCCTATTGAAAAACCAATAAAACTAAAAATAAAGCTAAAAAAAGAAGGTGAATTAAACAAAACCAGAAAAAAATCAAATGATAAAAAAATAGAAAAAACTGATATAAACCATACTGGTGATAATAACCAACCTGGCAAAATGGATACAAGGCAAATAATTACTAAATTTAAAGAAAGCGGAATATCAGTATTAGATACTCTACCTGAAAAAACATTGGCTCAGTTAATTAGCGTAGCTAATATGGCATATCACAATACAGAACACCCTTTAATGACAGATAATGAATATGATATTGTCAAAGAATATACAGAAAGAAAATTCCCAAAAAGCACAGTCTTGGAGCAAATAGGTGCACCAATCATTAAAAATAAGGTCACTTTACCATTTAACATGCCATCAATGGATAAAATAAAACCGGATTCTGGTGCATTGACGAATTGGACCAAGAAATATACCGGACCCTATGTTTTATCCTGTAAATTAGATGGAGTAAGTGGAATGTATGTTTCAGATGAAGCCAAATTATATACTCGCGGCGATGGCCACGTAGGCCAGGATATTTCACATCTTTTATCAACGCTTAATTTACCCAAAGTAGCGGGACTCGTAGTACGCGGTGAATTTATTATGCCGAAAGCTGTGTTTGAAGAAAAATACAAAGGCAAGTTTGCGAATCCTCGTAATTTAGTATCGGGAATCATAAACAGTAAAACCATTGATGAAAAAACTAAAGATTTACATTTTGTCACCTACGAGGTAATTGAACCATCTATGAAACCCAGTGAGCAAATGTCGACTCTTTCGAGCAATGGATTTGAAACCGTACAAAATAAGTCTGAACAATCGCTTACGAATGAGGTGCTTTCGGAAGTATTGAAAGATTGGAGAACCAACTATGAATATGAGATTGATGGCGTGATTGTTTCAGATGACCATATTCATTCTCGTATAGACGGAAATCCTGATTATGCTTTTGCCTTTAAAATGGTAATGAGCGATCAAATTGCCGAAGCTAAGGTAGTAGATGTTTTATGGGAAGCTAGCAAAGCGGGATACTTAAAGCCCAGAGTTCGTATTGAACCTATCCGCTTAGGTGGTGTGACCATCGAATATGCGACTGGATTTAATGGGAAATTTATTGAAGAAAATAAAATCGGTATAGGTGCGGTTATACAGATTATACGGAGTGGTGATGTTATTCCACACATCAAGGCCGTGACTACACCCGCTGAACATGCGAAAATGCCCGCCGTAACATACCATTGGACAGATACTCATGTAGATATTATTTTAGATAATATTAATGAGGATATTACGGTGCGTGAAAAGAATATTACTGCCTTCTTTACGACACTAGAAGTAGATGGACTTTCTGGTGGAAATGTGAAGCGTATTATGAAATCGGGATTTGATTCGATAGCTAAAATATTGTCTATGAGCAAGGATGATTTCGAAAAAGTAGATGGTTTTAAACAAAAGATGGCAGATAAATTGTATGATGGAATAAAAACCAGGGTTGAGAAGGCATCACTTTTGAAAATTATGGTAGCGTCAAATATGCTTGGGCGGGGATTAGGAGCACGGAAAATTGGGCCTATTTTAGAAGCCCAGCCTGATATCTTAATTAGTCCAGATTCCGCGGAATCAAAGATAGTCAAGTTACTTGCGATTCCCGGAATTGGTCCAGAGAATGCAAAGATTTTTGTTGCAAATATCGGTGTTTTTATGGAATTTTTGAAAGAATGCGGATTAGAAGGCAAATTATCTGCAAAAAATGCATTAAAAAACGAACTGCAAAATACATTAGAATCTGCTTCAGAAATTGATAAATCAAATCCACTTTTTGGAAAACATATTGTTATGACAAAGACCCGTGATGCAACATGTATAGAAAAAATAAAAAGGGCGGGTGCGATTTTAGATGATGGAATAGGAAAAAATACCTTTATTTTGATTGTGAAATCAAAAGAGGATGTTTCAAATAAAACAAAGGTTGCAAAGGAGCGTGGTATCACTATTTTGACTCCTGAAGAATTTAACCAAATGTACTAGGATCAATAACTGTTTTTCCAAGGTAGATATCCACTACTTCTTTCTCCCATGGTTCCTTTGGCACGGGTATATATCGATGCATTATATTTTCTTCAAAAATACACCATGTTTGTGGATGTCTACGCATTTCTGGTGAACAGTAGGGGGACATTATACTAGAAAAGTACAACGTAGTATTATCGTTGTGACCTATATACACAAAATTTGCTACAAAAATGAGAGACGAAAAGGTCAATAGTAAGTTTTTTATTGAATTCAGGTTTTTCTAAAGGATAAGACCGAATATTCATTGACTTTATAATATATCTCGAAAAAAGAAGACATTACACCATTTCACATTTCAAACGCCGACTTTAAGGTCGGCGTCTTTTAATGTGATTTGGCAACTGTTACTTTATAACCGATAAATTGCCTTTTATCAACCAAGAAATCGCCATTGGCGATTTCTGGTTACATAAATCGGCAATTGAAAGGTTAAAAGGTGTAAAAAAGTCAAAACGTGTTTATGTATTATAAAAAATTGAATAACTTTTTATAACCTGGATTTTTTAGTATTATTTCGCACAGACAACGTCATGGCTGCCATTCTTCAGCAAATCGAGGACAAAGATCAGGACATGATGTTTACACAAGGGGACGAACAAAGACCAGTACAAATGTCACGACAAAATTCAACTGCATATTGCTACACAGTCTTGCCCGAGGCTGACACAGTCTTGCCAGAGGCTGACACTGTCTTGCCAGAGGCTGACACTGTCTTGCCCGAGG
>Ga0136642_1000470_pt1 | contig 21361 bp, 47 predicted proteins | sample LowCatLa1302831Y_FD_115313 | JGI IMG/M metagenome (GOLD analysis project Ga0136642, IMG submission 115313) | Freshwater microbial communities from Lower Cathedral Lake, Yosemite National Park, California, USA - 13028-31Y | ecosystem: Environmental > Aquatic > Freshwater > Lake ... | reverse complement strand
GATTATAATATAATGGCCATCGTAATGTCAAATTTGTGCATAAATTATAGATATACCCATATAAACATAGATAAAATTGCACATATTTTGGACAATTTTGATGCATTTTGTACAATTTTGATCCAATTTTATATTATTTTGTGTGAATTTGATCACATTTTATTATAGTTTAAATAATTATACATTTATATGATCAATATCACACACAATATATTTGACATCCAGCGATATTTTTGATATGTTCGTAATGTCCAGAGATTTTTAGCTCTCTTCGTAATGTTTATATAGGGGATAATTTATTATTGGGAAAAGTCCAGCGAAATTCCCGCCTCCTTCGTAATGTCAAATTAATTAAACATCCGCTCCGCTCAAAATAGGACAAATCGGACATTTGATATAAAAAGAAAGACCACCAGCTCTCCACTGGTGGTCTCTCATAGGACTTGGCGGGAATTGCCTGAACGCCCATTTATCTTATATCCATCATAGGGCCCAACTCCCTAGGATATAAGAATTATATTATGCTGTATAATTTAAACTAGAACGACTTCCAGCATTTGTCATACCCATTTTATCTAACATCTGATACATTTCATTACATACCAACCATGTATCTTTTAGATATGGTGGAACATGGTCTTCTTTTCTAGTTCCATGAATGATAATGAAGTTAATCATATATTGAATCATAGATTCATTTACAAATTTAGATTCATTTAACATTTTATATGCCATTGCGGCAGGACTTATTTCAAATGAAGACATATGTTTTACTAATGCTTCATGGGCTTTATCGTTATTTGTTTTAGCCATTTATTACCGCCCCCTCTTCCTCATAGTCTTTAATCAAGTCTGAAGCGAGCAGCCAGTCTAGCACATTGCTTTGGTCCACGTCAAATCCACCCCATGGATCCTTTTCATATGCATTCCAGACATCCTCAAGGGTCCAGGTCCTGTCACAGTTAGGGGCGGTACTGACTTGATAATCTGCAAATGAACTACCATTCTCTACTTCATTAAATGTATCACGTAGGATATCCCACATATATAAGAATGCAATACCACCAAATTGATAATCTCTTTTTAGATTATCTAGATATGTGTTAGTTTGAACATACATTGCTGAACTATACATTATCTCTTCCTGTCTCTTGTTGGGTTTTATAGTCAAGATCTTGCTTATAGAATATGACATCATAACACATTGTATATAAGTCCGTCAAGCATTCATTATAGCCTTCTGCATTATCCCCCGCCACATCTTGCAGTTCAACCATAAGATTCTTGATATGCCCTTGTAGCACATCAATTGGGTCAACGCCTGCCTCTAAGGCTTTTGCTAAGTGTTCTGGTAGTAATGTCTTAGGCATTTGCTTCCACCTTATGCTCAACGCACCCTTCCTCTGAAGTTCCATAACCACAGAATGAACATACATTATTTTCGCAATCTTCGCAATACTCCATGCAATCTGTAGTATCACATTCATTGCATTTAGTTTCATATTGGTTATCACTAATTATTTCACTTCTGAGGATTTCCATTTCTCCGCCCCAGCCATTTTCTTCTTCATATGACAAAGTAAATAGAAGGTCAGGATACTGAGATGATAGATTAGTTAATGCTGAATGTGGTATGCCCCATGCGGTATTAAAGTTGTAATGGACTACAAGGTTCTCACCATTTTGGACGGGACCTTCCATAGATGTATCTGTATACTCATTATCATTAGATACAGCAACATCCCATTTAACACCCCAATTACGGTTATTCCAAGTATACCAATCATTACCTTCATGAGACATCATGTCTGCAATAGAAGCATTTGGCTTATACTCAGGTTGCTTTTGATATGCTTCAATATCTGTTGGTTTAATTATATTCCAGAATGCAAATACAGGATTTGCATAAAGTGTTAACTTTTTTTCTTGTTGGTGCGTTTCCATGTTCCATGAATCATGCACCATTTTGAATGGTTCATTAAGTTGAATGACAAGTTTATTTACAGAATCAGGATTACCTTCTATAGTTAATCCATTATATACCCAGTTTGGCATATTATTCTTCTTTCTCTAGTTGGGTTAGTTATTCTACAATTTCAATAGCATTGGGGCTAGGATTATCCCAAGTGATTTCCCACTCAGTATAAGGTCTTGCTTCAAAGAGTTCTTGTGCTTGCTTTAGGCTATCTGCTTCTACTTCTGTATAGTAGATACAAGCATAGTCAATAGATTGGCTGTATTTTGTCATTTCTGTCCTTTCATTGGGTAGGGTCTTATTGTATCAGTTGGCACTGACATTGGTCAAGCAGATATCTTGTCTGTGGCTTCATCGTAAAGCAACCAGTCTATATCTATAGAATAGACAATCGTAATGGATTTGTCTAATAGCTGTAAAATGACATGATCATCTTCTGTATATCCAATTAGTTTAGCATCTTGGATTTGTTCACGGGTAAAAGTTCTATCTTCGTAAACGGCGGGGACTGAAGAGAAAGCATCCCCATATAATCCTTCCATAATATCAAGCATTAGAATACTTCAATTCATTTTGTGCTAGAGTATATACAGTAAAATTACATCCTTGATTATATGCCCAATTACAAGCATCTATTAAATTTGGTGTCTCATATAGTGGATATGGAGATTCATAATCATTATCTAAATCATTATAGACTTCAAATGAATTTATTCCACCAGGTGAGACTGAGTAATCTATTTCATATATTCTTAATGTTTCCATGGGTTGATTCTATCATTTTTTCATATGCCTGTCAATAAAAAAATGACATCGTAAATGTGATTTTGCCCACATCGTGGAGAATTTTTATAATGTTCTTAATGTCCGATTTGTACCTTTTCCGCGCCTACCCGCCACGTTTTGTCAATTGGTGATGTGTAAGGATCAAACCTAATCAGTTATGCTACTGATGCCCCACACATTCTTACCCGCATTTGACCAATTATTTATTGTTCCCAATAATCTACAATAGTTTTAAGTGTGATGTGCAAATAACAATCACAATCATGTTCTGCGGTATCAAAATGTTCCAGGTTATCTTCATAGATCATTGTGACAAGCTCGTCAATTGTATAAGGTTTGTATTTAGTTGTCACCGCCACACTCCTTACATGTCCAGCGTTCTGATGCTATGTCTGCTTTATATTCTGCGGAACAATCATAGCAAAGCAATGTCCACTTTTCAGTTCCCAACATAGTCATTTACCTCTGCTGGGATTGGATTGTGATACTCTAACATTTCTTGTTGGTATTCAATAAATGAACTCCATGAGTGTTTATGACCTTCATCTTCAACCCATTGTGCTTGTGTGTCAATGATTACGGGATAGTCAAGAAATGTTAATTCATCTTGCTTGGCTAAAAATAATCCAAAGCCTGTTTCTAAGTCCCGACCATCTTTAGTTAATTGGTCAATGATTATGCGAAGGCAATAAGAGTCATCTGTCCAGCGGGGTTTAGCGAACTCTAAAGCCTGTGCTAAATCTTTACGCCACTCGGTTTCGCCCCAGTGTGAATAAAGAACTAAATAAGGTTCATCTAAGTTTGTTTTGAATACAAAGTTAATTCGTGCTCCCATTACAACATACCTCCTAATAGTACTGCTACGAGTGATAGTAATACAAAAACCACTATTATTGCGTTCATTTGGCTATCCTATCGCTTTATTTATTTTTCGTCAAGTGGGAAGGTGGGCGGGGTAAAGAAAGGAGTTAGAGCCCCGCCCAAGATTATTTATTTATAGATACTGTGCGATTGACTTCATAGTGGAAGCATTAACTGTTTCCTCATCTGTCATCTTTAAGATGTTGAGGGCATTGTTAATTTCCTCTAAAGTGCTGTCATAGTTGTGTTGATACATTTGTACAAAATCCCGTGTTGGCTCTTTTGGAAAATCAACACCATTTGTATAAACGTCAAAGTCAATGTTAATTCTATTATCCCAAGCCCTGTGACTTGTGCGGAAGTTGTTTGCTGATTTGATGTTTGCGATAGCAAAGTCAATCATTACTTTTTTATGTGCTTCTAAAGACTTTTGATACCTTGTTTCATTTGCTTCTTGGCTTAACCAATCTGCTTTTACTTTTTCCAACTTTGTTTCCAAAGCCTTGATTACCTTAACTGTTGGTACTTTTACGGAGATTGCTCTACTTGCCATTGTTTCTTTTCCTTTTCTGTTGTTGGGTTATTTGGGGGTGTCCTAGTATAACACTAGGCTTCGTGTTTTGGCAAATCAACACGCACATTTTTTTGTATGTTAGAACTAACTAACTTACCTTGAAATGCGACCATCATCTTTGCCAATCTTATTTCGTCAGCAGATGTTAATTCAACTTGTAAGTTATCTTTAACTTCATACTCAACGCCATACTGAATTGCTTTACCTAATCCATACCCCATTTGAGATTGGTTAGGAACTTGTAGCGTTATTACTGCCATTAGATACCGCCTTCTTTTTTGTCATCAGGTATTGTAGCATCTACAACTGACATTAATGTCATTGCAAAATCACATTTTGGACAATTATCTTTATGAAGATTTCCATTAGATTTAATAGTCATTTCAATGTTGGCATCACAATTGGTACACAAGTAATCCCATTTGTTCCAGGTTGTCATTTCATTTCCTTTCTTTGATGGTATTCTATCAGATACCTCTGACATTACCAGCGACCCCAACGGGACTTGAACCCGCAACCTCCGCCGTGACAGGGCGACGAGCTAACCAATTGCTCTATGAGGTCAAGTTAGCAATTATACTAAATTAAATCTATCAAATCAAATGACACGCCGCAAAACTTAAGGTGATTTTAATCACATCGTAACGACACGCCCGACCTCGGGGGCGCGCCCGCATATTTATACATTTAGCTGTATAAATATTAATTAAAATTTAAACAAAAAAAATAGCGGGGGCTTTTGCCCCCGCTAAGTTTATTTTAATTATTTAGCAAGAGCCAATACTTGCTTAACAATTTTATTTTTTTCTGCGGTAACAACTGGGTCAAAACCACTTGCTCCTGCCATCAAACTATCGCCTGCCTTGCGAGCAGTGCGGTAATAATCTAGGCGTTCAGTCAGAGCATTTACAACGCCCCATGCTGTGCCTTTAATGTTTGTGTTGGTAGGTGAGTTATGATACAACTCATCAAGAAGAACAACTTTGTTCTCCCACTTTTTAATTGAACCTTTTTTATCAGACTCAGGCTTAGGGTACATCTTGTTAATGATTTCAGAAAACTTAGCATTTGAAACTTCAATTTTGAAAAGTTCCTGTGCCTGCTTTTCAAACTCATCAGCATAGGCAAAAGTTAAACCTAGAGCCTCACGAGCAGCAACAATTTTTCCATCAACAGTTTGTGTGTGACGGATTTTGAAAGATTGCTTTGCTTGCTTCATTGCGAAATTAAGTGTATTTTGACACATAACACGAACGGGAGTGATAGCAGATTGAACAGCAACAGAACCATCATGTGAAGTCCACACGATTAGATAAAGTTTTGTTTCATCAGCAACGCCTTTTGGGTCAAGAACAATAGTGCGGGGAACAGACATTGTTCCAAACACCACACGACCACTTTTAAGAGAACCAGCAGACTCCCAATAAACATCAGAATTGCCATCATGAAGGTTATCAGCAAAAGAAAATAGTTCTTCATTTTGTACTGTCTTATAGCGTGAACCTACAACAGACAAAACATCTTTTTGCCCTAATGTGTAAGGATTGTCACGAACAACGAGAAAGTTCTCGCCTACTTGATTGTAATTATCTGCTAATAGATTTGAAACAGGCTCAAGAGCAACGTTCCAATTTGATAGTTTAGCACCATCTAGCATTTTTTGTGTTGTGACTTCTTCATCTTTTGTGAAGATTTTATTTGCAAAACTGTGCCACGCAGGTGTTGTGCGTGTGCTGACAGCAAGTGAAACTTCACCAGACTCAACTTCTGAGCGGTGAACCTGTGACATGACGTTTGTCATTTTTATTTCCTTTCGTTAGTTAGTCTTATTTTAACATACAGGGCTGACATCTGTCCATCTTAAATAATAAAACAAAGAAAGATTTGTCCGTAATGCCCGATTTGTTCCATGTGATAAATCTCACATCGTAAAGTTATCCACACGTAATCCACAGACACGCCCGACCTCGGGGGCGCGCCCAAAAAAAGCGGGGATTTTAAACAACAAAAAATTATTTACCAATTAAAAATTTAATAGTGCAGAAACTGATTATATAAAATACACTAGTAATTATATGATCTAGTAACTGCACTATCATTTTATCCCCCGATAAATTTAAATAAACTCTAAAATATCTTGGTCCATAATTTCATTTACATCAACATCATTAGCTTCTGCAATTGCATCCCATAGGTCCTCTTCAGTAAAGTCCCCGTCAGGATACCATTGCATTAGTATTTCTTCAACAGATCTATTCATCATCTTGAACTCCGATGCATTCTTCACAATCGCAGTAGTGTGCATGCGGTAGCCATGGATCCAAGTGGTGTGCTTCTGCGATAGCGGACGCTGGAGCACTATCTTCTCCACGCCACGATACACCCTCGGGAAGTTTAATTAAACGGTCATAGTCTTCATCATGATAAGCGTCAATAGCATCTAAGCATGAGTCAACCATAGAAGCAGGGACGGGTGGATAATGATTACCCGTTAAGTGATACTTCAATTGTGTTCTAATTGCTAATGGAGATTCAGATAAGTCTACAGCGGAATTGTATCCCATTTACATTAACTCCAATACTGCGTGACTAGCGCTTTCATTTAATACAATTAATCGCATTGCGATAGACTCTAATGAACTTGTATCTTCAATTAAGTCTGATACGGCTGACTGATTCATTTTTTCAAAAATACCTTCAGGTAAGTTTATAATGCGGGGAAGTAGGGGAGAGTCATTAGAGACTTTAGAAATAAAGTTTACACCTTTAACAGAGAATGGAAATTCATTCCACCCATTTGTATCCAAGTTATGAGACTTGAGTTTAGTTGACATTAGTTATTACCTTTCGTTGTTGGGATATTTATTATAGCAGGGGGCACTGACATCATCTGCTGGCAATCCAGCAGACGGCAGTGGTAACTATCATTACATAAATATATAATGATAAAGGTGTGGGGAATAGATTAGAGATAAAATTCATTACTCCCCCTCGTCATATTCAAGGGAGAGCGGGAATGAATCAAAACCCATTAGCCCCATATCTTCTTGATCATAACATTCAGGGCAGACATAATCATCGCCGTATATTTCATATTCTTCTATAGAATAGAATGTCTCTTTAGCCCCACATACTTCATAGTATAGGCAGGCTACTTCAAAAACTTCTTGTTGATTTAACATAAGTTTACCTTTCTTTAAGTATCAGAATAATAACACATTGCACTGACATTATCAAGTAAAACGCCACATCCCGTAAGTGATAAATATCACACCGTGGCGACACGCCCGACCTCGGGGGCGCGCCCGCATACTTATGCAGCTTCTTGCATAATTATTTTTTAAATTTTATTTTGCGAGAATATTTTTTCTTTGAAGGAATTGGAGTTGCAGCATTTGATCTCCGCAACTCTTGAATTCTTTTTACTTTTTCCATAATTTTATTTACCGCCAATTTTACCACCACGATACAAAATTTTTGTATGCAATTTTCCACTTGGCTCTAATAAATTTACAGTTGCATATTTATCTGCAAAACCCCAATCAACGAAACTACGATAAGAATTTACTGCGTCTAGCGCATTATCTAAAACCATAGACCAATGCGGTGTTTTGCCATCATAGGCGCAAGTTATTTTATACATTAGTTAGCCTCGCTTCCTGCGAATAGTTGATTTTTGTGTGCTTCTATTTCATCAGCAGAAATAGAATTTGGATTACAGTCGCAGAAATCATAGTCAAAATCTCCGTCTGGTGAAACCCAGCCAGTAAAACCTTGACCATAGCAGTCTGAGCAATTTACTATTTTTTCAATAGCATTTTTTATCATTGACATTAGTTGTCCTTTCTTGACATACATTTACATTTATTTAGTTGTATTGTATCACCCAGCACTGACATTGTTGCCAGCGTTGAGCAATTATTACAAATAAAAATCTCCATTAAAGTGCCCCCTCTTGAAAGAGAGCAATTTCAATATTTAATTTTTCGGCGGGAGTGGCATTAGATAAATCTACCCACTCTACACCGTTTTCATCTATACGAGCGAATTCAATAAATCCCATTATTCATCTGCTTTTACATAAACGGTTGTATAAAAATCAGGTTTTGGAAAACCAGTTCCGTTCCAGTGTGGGCGAACTTTACAAGCGAAAGCATAAACGCCTTCATTTAAGCGATAAATATCTTTTCGCAATTCTGCGAATTGGATTATACCTTCACGACGGTTATTATATGAGCGGTGGAATTTGCCTTCTAAGGCTTCTGAGATTAGCATTATTTGCTACCTTCTTTCTTTGTTGAGTTAATTATAGCAGTAGCCACTGACATGGCAGACTGACGGCGGGTTTCAAGAACGTGTGCCTTGAATTCATCTAGGTTCATTTAAGACCTTCTTTCTTTCGGTATGCCGTAAGTATAACAGATTGCACTGACATTTTCAACTTTTAAGGGCATTTGTCTCAACATATGGAGCGTGGGCTTTGTGAGTAATCTCACATAAATGGCGACACGCCCGACGCGGCGCGCCAAAAATTTTGCAGCTGTTACACTGCAAATTTTTTTTATTTATTTAAAATCTTTAAATATATTTTCAACAATTTTTAATTGTTCATCGTTAAGATGATCAATTTGAATTGCATCAGCAAATCCAAAAATATCTTTTTCCATTATTTTACATCCGCCATTTCATCGTTGCCATAGCAAGCCATTTCAAATTTGGCGGGAGAGAAATTTGGATTGTCTGCAAAAAACATATCTGCAAACTCAGTTACCAAATCCTCAAACGGTATCATATCCATATTAGGTTTAGCAATATCATTCAAAATATTTGCCACTTTTACATAGTCTTTTCTAGTCATCATTATTTATAGTATTCCATTTCTGTTAGTAGGTGAGCATAACCATTTTGGTCAGACTTTAGAGATAATTCGCAAGGCTCACATTTCCATTCATATTTCATTGTGCTACCTGTTCCCAATGTAGCAACTGCCCAATGGGTCATTTTACGAGAACACACAGGGCAATAACAAGAAATTTCTTGACCTAGCCCGCCAAATTTAATTGTATTTTTATTCATTTATTTAACCACGCTTTCTTTGAATTCGTTTTGTGTACAGGTTAGGGCAAGGGTAACACCCTTAGCATTTACGATACGGGCATTTACGATATCGTGTTTATCACTTACATTAGTAATTTCATTTATTAGATAATTTTCATTTTTCCAAATAAAGAGACAACCTACAAAAAGTTTATTTATTAGTGTTATAGACATTAGATACACCATACACATTCACACTTAGGGAAATTAGCGGAGAATATAAATTTGATAAGCATTTTACGCTGACCAAAATCTAAACCATAAGTGGATTTTGCCCCACCATTATTTACATCGTGTATGATACGATTTTCTAATGCTCCCGAAATTTGGAGAGCCTTACCTATATTTATTTTATTTAGTGTAGTCATTTGAGACCACCTTTCTTTATTTTCTAATACTGGAAGTATAACACATAAAGTCGCTACTATCAAGTATACTGGTGAGTAGTCTCATTATATGGAGCGTGGGCTTTGTGAGTAATCTCACATAAATGGCGACACGCCCGACGCGGCGCGCCCAAAAATTAGTTGAAAATTAAACTAATCCCGCAACATAAGCTGCGGGATTTTTATTTATTTATACGTTAAGATTTTTGAAACACTCTTCCCAAAATCTATCTGAGTCAAAACGTTCGTTATCTTCCGCAAACATTTCAGTAAAGTCATTTACTAAATCTTCAAACACTTCTAACTTCATGTCTGAGCCATAAGAGTTTAGAATTTCTGCGGTTGCTACATAGTCTTTTCTTGTCATCATTTTATTTTCTATCCTTTTCATTAGTTAAGGCGGGTAATCTAAGGCTACTTAGATATTTACCTGTTATCACTCACGACCCGCCAAATTATTATAGCAGATTACTTTGAAGTTTTTACCATAGCGAAACGTCTTGATCCATTTGCTAGAGTTAATCCTACACGTGTTACTTTATTTGATATTGGAGAGAAACCATTTATACGACCTGTTACACCTGTTTTTGAGGTTGTAAATAAATCGCCTACTTGGTATGTGTATCCTGATAGTGTCATTTGTTAGTTTTCCTTTTCTTTTTTTCTTGTTGGGTTGGTGAGCCAGTTTTGCGACTTGGCTCAGGTCGTTTCGGTATTTCCGAAAATTACTTGATTGTTACTGTTGTCCAGCGATACTCGCCATTTTCTAGTGACAACTTTACACGTGTGCGATTTTCTGTAACGGGAATAATCTCCGTGATTGTTCCTGTTACATTACTGCGTTGCGTTGTGAATAAGTCACCAATTTGGTAAGTCTTAGTTCCTACTGTCATTTTTGTCCTTCTTTCCTTGTTGTTGTTAGTAGTAGTCTACACTAGACCACTGACATCTATTTTTTTAGAAAGTATGCTTATTTTTAAGCATATTTTGTTTGTGCCAAATAATTGAAGCATGAGGTGGCTTGAAAGTTCCTCTGCTTGCATTAGAAGTGGCGGGAATTAGTGAAAGCATAAACGCTAGTATAATTATTTTAGTTCTCATGCCAGTTTTCCTTATTTGCTAAGTTTTGTATCATTAGAGTCATTAGTATAACGCAAGGCACTGACATTAGGATAAGAATTGTCCTAACTATGTATGTGAGAATAATCACAAAGCACCTTCTTGAAATAAACCTATTTCTAGGTCAAGCTTTTCCTCTGGTGTGGCTTTGGATAAATCTACCCAGCCAGCACCTTCGTCTGTAATTCTAAAAATTTCAATGTAACCCATGACTATCTTGTCTCCAAGATAGCCCAGCCATTTGATACCATGGTATCAAGGCGGTTATTTATTTCTAACTCTGAACCAAGCAGAGTAGTTTCAAGGCGGTCAGGAAAGCCACCTTCGTTTAGGCGAATTGCCTTTATTTTTAGTGAAGTCATTTTAACTTCCTTTCTTTATTTTCTAATACGAGTATTCTAGCAGATAGGTCTGACAAAATCAAGGCGACACGCCGTGTGTCGCAAAACTTTTTTCTTTATTTAGTTTGTTATGTTGCTATTATAGCAGGGGGGTCTGACATTTGGGTGCGACATTTATGTACAAATCGGACATGCCTTAAGTGAACAATAGGTAAACAATAATCCACAGACACGCCCGACCTCGGGGGCGCGCCCAAAAAAGGGGCGGGTTGTCAAGCTAACACGCCGTTATTTATTATTTAAAATCTTTAAATATATCTTCAACAATCTTTAACTGCTCATCATTAAGATGATCCAATTGTATAGCATTGGCAAAACCAAATATATCTTTATCCATTATAGTATCTCCATTTCATCAAAATCATTTACGGGTACAAATATATTAGATACATCATCAGTATCGTTTAATTCATCTAGCATTACATCAAAATGGTCTGCTAGTGTAGCCCATTTATCATAGGTACGATCAAAAGAATAAGAGTATGACATTATAGCAACACCTCTCTTGGTGTAGTAGTAACATTTACATACACTAGCACATTGTCTTGTGCTAATTGGTCAAGGTAATCATTAACCTTAGTTTCGGATAAGAATAGTACATTAGATGAGGTACGCATTGACCCATCACTCTCTATGAGAGTATAGTTTAGATAATAGTTATTCATTACTTATTACCTCCACATAGTACGCCATTTACTGAGGCATACTTTCCAGCACTTTTAGTGTACTGAACATACATACCGCATTTACGGCAGGTAGTAGGATTAGAAGAGAAGACCATAGGGTCATGTATTTCAATGTAGTTCATTTTGAACCACCTTTCTTTTTTAAGATAATCAACCTTTGATTAACTTGATACTAGTATCCTATCAGATACCACTGACATTTTCAACTCGCAAATCGGACATGTCGGACATTTGAAGATGAACAACAAGTGAACAGATTGACTATTATGTTATTAAATCGGACATTTCGGGCGCACTATCGGATTTTTATTTTTCTTTTCAAAACGTGTATCATACATCAAAAAAATCCATTAACATTTTGAGTAAAAGTGATTTTTTAAAAAACGGGAATTTAAATATCTAGATCAATATCAGTAATTTTATATTCATCATAAAAGTTTTGAACAATTCTGCGAAATAAAAGTACATATAAAGCTTGGCGGGAAACGGAAAGAGTATCCCATTCAAATTGATCTAAATAATCTATAGCGATATGAGCCTCTGTAGCATTAGTTGCATGTTTTCCTTGTAGATCAGATGATGAAATTTTATCAAATACTTTATTTACAAGACTTATATCTCTTAAAATCTTATCTGGAGTCCATGAATCTTCTCCTCTATCTTTTTTGGCGGGATAAATGTGACAAGGAGAAATAGCAAACGTACCTTTCATCCAATTTACATTAGGAAATTTAGTACGTATATAAGATTCTTCTTCTTCATACCATTCTACAAGACGTAAAACGTCTGGATTTTCAGATTTTAAAGCATCTCTCCATCTTTTATCTGCAATATTCTGTTTTCCATTGCGATTTCTAGATTGTGACGAAAAAGGAAGGCGGGAAATCAAATCTGATGCCTGAATAACCTTACCATTATACAATTTTCTATCTATCTGATAATCAATTTCCTCTATAAAAGACCTTCTAGGACGTTTTTTCTGCAAGATGGTCAATTCTTCATCTGAAAAACCAAATAATAGTTCTGTTTGCTTATAATGAGCTTCTAGACCATATCGCAGATTGTCTAGTCCAGATATAGGAATCATAAAATAGTGATTATCAGTATAAATGTGACATAGGTCACTATCTTCATCTATCTTATAAAAGATGTTGTGACATAAATCACTAATTTTATTCATCAAAAAGTGTATCCACTTGTGGATTGTCTTCTTCTTCAAATATAAAGGACGGGGCGGGAGCTAGAATCTGTCCAGATTCGTGCAATTTAGTTAATCCTACGCTATCAGCACCTAGCTTATCAGCAATAATGGACAACATATCATAATTACGTTGTTCCTGTATAAATATTGCCCCTAGCAATTCTCTTATATTCTCCACTATAGGCTTTATATCATCCATTTACTTCTCCTAGTATCTCTTTGGTTATATGGTCCCATTTATTGGCTTCCATTCCCGCCGAATTGTTAATAACTAAATCTCCATTTTCGGCGTTATCAGTATACAGCCATTTTATGGGTTTGTCTATATCTACTTTTCCAGCATATATGTGATCAATTTTCCCATCACTATCAGTTTCTTTAATATGGATCAATATTGTGAAATTGTCTTGTTCTTCTTCTCCGAACGGCTCAATGTACGCCCGCTCAATCCATACTTTTGCCATTAATGTATCTCTCTAACAAATGTTATGCCAGATGTATTATGAATTAATTGTTCATGTCCTAATTCATGTGGAGCAAAATCTTCTGTATATATAGATACAAATGGAACCCCTGATTTTTCTACAGTATCTATTAAATCCCTGTTTTTTCTTAAATCTCCTATAACAACTAAATCAAAATCTTTTATATCTTCCAGCGTTTTCAACCCGCTTATGTCTTTTGCTGGGAGTATCCGAGAATAGCCAAATCCTAGCCCGTAAAGCCCTTTTGGGTCTAAGGTGTAGCTGTCATATAGGTAGGGCGTTATAAAGGACTCTACGCAGTTTTTTCCAAATATTTGTTTAAGTCCAATTAAAGTTAACATGCTAAGATAGTCTTCTTTTTGAGGAAGTGATTTATCTATGAATAAAACCCTTTTCGGCTCAATGCCCGCCATATTAAGAATATATTTTGTCATTGCTCTACATGTAAGATTATTAATAAAATTAGCAGAGATTAATTGTCTTTCTTCTACTGACGGCGCCTCATTCGTCCTCTGAAAACGGTCATATATATCTACATATAAATCTTTAAGGTGATGAGTCATTGTGTATTTTGGTATGAGAGATGAATCACTCATAAGTGGCATTGCTCCAGATACCATTATTTCTAAATGGCGAAAACAATCCCACCCCGCTTTTTTGTTTGTAATTCCGTAATAAGATTTTTCGTATTCTTTGAGATAATTGCTTTCATTATCAAATTTGTATGTATTTTTATTTCCAGGGACTATATCTGCAACTAGTTTGTTTTTTAAATATAAATATGGGTTTTTAGGATAACTAAAAGATATTGGAAAATAACCTTTTTCCTTATAGCACTCAGTGGCTATCATTTAATAGTCGTTTTGCTAGATCAGCGGGAGTCACAAGAGCGTGTGGTTTCTTTACAAGTTTAATCTTAACATGAGAATATGACCAAGCTACTAATTGTGAACAAATAACTTTTTTTTCATGAATTGCCAACCAGTTTGCAGGAAATATAGAAAGTCCAAGACATTTAAATCCTAATGCAATAATTGAACCTATTCCATACCCATCATTTTCAAAATTTTTTACAAATTCTACAAGATTGTTACGTTCTGTTTCTGTCAACGGCTCATTGCTCCACATAATAGGAAAATGATCATATTCATGAATTGAACGAATTGATACTCCTGTCGGACGAGCCTCAATTACTTGATCATTGCCAATATAGATTCCAGCATGATTCCATTTTGAGCGGGTACCAAATTGAATTAATCTTGCAGCCCAGCCAGTTGTATGAACTACAAAATAATCACCAATATTAGGCATTTGTTATCTCCCTTAAAACATTTTCATAAAGTTGTAGGCCAACAAATTGTTTATACCCACATGCTGTACAGTATAACACTATTTTATCATTTTCTTCTTTGTGATTAAGCCAATATATTACTTCGCCTATATCATAATCACTTTCATGATTAGGACAGGCGAGAGGTTTTACCCTACCCGCCTGTGCTAAATTATAATACTCTGAAAAAACTTGAATTTTCATCAGAGTGCTATGTTCGCCTTCTGAAATACAGATGAGACGTATTGGAACACTGTAGGGTTTCCTGGAAGTGGCTTATGCCAAGTTTTTGGATTCCCTGCCCTTGCTGGTGATAAATGTGCTGCTACCGCTTTAGTCCAAGATCCATATTTAGAATAAGATGATTTTAGTTCACTAGTCATTCTTAAATCCTGTACCCATTCTGGTGCTTGACATGCACTTTTATATCCCATATAATTGTTCCACGTTACAGACATGTATTGAAAAGCTCCACATGCACTGCTGGAATAAGATTTGCGTGTATAAGAACCCACGCCACCTGTTTCTTGTTCCAAGATAGCATTTGCCAATCTTGAAATTATTACCCTGTTGTCTACTCTTTGTTTTAGATTTAGCTTTATGCTATATGAGGGCATTGTAAAAGTTGAACGAGTTGTTAAATCACGTACATGATAAAACATATTCTTCTTTTTACTGATATCAATATTTATAGCGTTCTTGATAGTAACCAAGTTCATATATTTATTAATATACAATACATCGCTGCTGTACGATATAGTTGGTGCTGTTAGCGCATGGGCTGCTTCGGAATCTAATCCAAACATTAATGTGAGAATGCTCACACTAATCATAGTCCATACTGTTCTTATCCTTGCTTTGTTCATATTATTCATATGTACCTCCTGGGGTAAAGAGTAGGGTTTAATAGTACCATTGATCAAAATTCATGTCAATCCTTTCGCTTAATAGACAACAATAAATCGTTGTGATACAATCAGGATAGGTTTGTGGGGGCTTTTTACTGGAACTCATAATAAAGGAAATAATTCCTGATTTAGCTTCGGTAAAGTTCTTCTTATCTCCTTTTTTAGATTTTTTAAAATGGGGAGTAAGAGGGGCTTTGCCTAAAATCTTTAATTGCAGGAAATAATCATTTAAAATAAATTTAATATATATAAAATATAATTATATAGCCAAAATGCTATACTTAGTTTTGTCGGAAGGTTTTAATTGAAAGTTTCATTTACTGGTGCTCCAGAATATATGGATAGACAAGTTGGTTATGGAGAAGCTTCCTGGCAAATTTTTCAAGCTTTTAAAAAACAAGGTGTAGAATGTCTTATTGGGTCCCCCAAAGCTAAAATTGGAATTTCATTTATTCAACCTCAAATGTATAGATTTGGCAAGGCTCAATATAAAATTGGATATAGTCCTTGGGAATCTACAGAAATTCCAGATGCTTGGAAACCAAATCTTCTTAATGGCATAGATGAATTATGGACAACTTCTCCATGGTGTGCTGAAGTTTTAAAAAACTTTACTTCAAAACCCGTATTTGTATATGAGCATGGTATTGAAGATGATTGGATACCTTTAAAAAGAAATATTAATTCTTCCCGCCCATTTAGATTTTTACATATTGGCGAACCCTATTACAGAAAAGATGCTCAAAGAGTTGTAGATGCTTTTATTAGAACTTTTGGTAATGATCCAAATTACGAATTAATTTTAAAATGTACAAGAATGAACACAACTAGAGTTTTTGATCCAGTTACTGGAAAAATTCAAGGATCTCCTGGAGCATTTTATAAAAATATTAAAACTATTGAAGGAATGCTTACAGTAGAGCAAATGAATGGTCTATATGATTTGTGTGATGTTTTTGTATATCCTTCATGGGGGGAGGGATTTGGATTAAATCCTTTTCAAGCAATGGCTAAAGGTATTCCAACAATTTGCACAGAAGCATGGGCTCCATATAGTAGATATATTACATGTCCATTAAATTCAGAATTAATTCCATCCCCTTGGCCAACACTGCATCCTGGAAATATGTATAAGGCAGACTTTGATCAACTGATGTTTTATATGAAAGATTTAACTGAGAATTATTCTAAGTATAGTGATTTAGCTTACAAAAATGCATTCTTAATTCACAAAGATTATAACTGGAATAAAGTTACTAATCCCGCCGTTCAAAGATTAAAAGAAATTTATCAAAATTTATAAAATCTTGATTTTAAAATAGCCAGTATGGTACACTTAAGTTCTTAATTCAAATCTATCTAGGAGTAAAATGTCTAACACAATTGAAAACCCATATGAAAATTTTATTGCGCTCTCTCGCTACGCCCGTTGGCTAGAAGATGAAAATCGCAGAGAAACATGGGGAGAAACTGTAAACCGTTACTTTAAGTTTATGGTTATTCAATTACGTGAAAAGCATGGATACGTTCCAGATGATAGGCTTATTACAGAACTTCGTGACGCAGTATTTAATCGCAACGTAATGCCATCTATGCGTTCTGTTATGACAGCAGGTGCTGCATTAGAACGTGAAAATGTTTCTGGATATAATTGTGCATTTCTTCCAGTAGACAATGCTCGTTCATTTGATGAAGCAATGTATATTCTTATGTGTGGTACTGGCGTTGGATTTTCTGTTGAATATAAATATATTAATAAACTACCCGCCATTCCAGAAACTCTTGAAAAATCAAGTACTGTAGTTCATGTAGGAGATTCTAAAGAAGGTTGGGCAAAAGCTTATCGTGAATTTCTTTCATTATTGTGGGCAGGACAAATTCCTCAAATTGATATTAGCAAAGTTCGTCCAGCAGGTGCACGTCTTAAAACAATGGGTGGAAGATCATCAGGACCTCAACCATTAGTTAATCTTTTTGATTTTACAGTTCAAATATTTAAAGGTGCATTAGGTCGCAATCTTAAACCAATTGAAGCTCATGACATTATGTGCAAGATTGGTGAAGTTGTAGTTGTTGGAGGAGTACGTCGCTCTGCAATGATTTCACTTTCTAATATTAATGATATTGAAATGGCTCAAGCAAAAGCTGGTAATTGGTGGGAAAAGAGTGGACAACGTGCACTTTCAAATAATTCAGTTGCATATTCTCGCAAGCCAGAAATGCAACAATTTATTGCAGAATGGAAATCTGTTTATGATTCAAAGTCTGGCGAAAGAGGAATTTATAATGTAGCTGCTGCACAAGCACAAGCTGCAAAATATGGACGTCGTAGTGCAGATATTCATTATGGAACAAATCCTTGTTCTGAAATTATTTTACGTCCTTATCAATTATGTAACCTTTCAGAAGTTGTACTTCGTGAAAAAGATACAGTTGAAGATGTTAAGAATAAAGTTCGTCTTGCTACAATTCTTGGAACATGGCAATCAACACTTACAGATTTTAAGTATATTCGCAAAATATGGAAAGATAATACAGAAGAAGAAAGACTTTTAGGAGTTTCACTTACTGGACAATTTGGCCATAAGTTTTTTTCTGGACAAGAAAATTTAAAAATTCTTGCAGAGGTTTTAGATGATCTTCGTGAGTATGCAGTTACTACAAATATTGTAGAGGCAGAAAAAATTGGGATTCCCGCCTCAGCAGCAGTAACTTGTGTTAAGCCATCAGGTACAGTTTCTCAATTGGTCGGGGTATCTTCAGGAATGCATCCTTGGCATTCTGATTATTATGTTAGAACTGTTCGGGGAGACAAAAAAGATCCCATTACACAATTTTTAAAAGATTCAGGTATTCCTGCAGAAGATGATGTAATGAAGCCAAATGATACTTCTGTATTTTCATTTCCTGTAAAAGCTCCATCACATGCAATAACAAGAGATAAATTAACAGCAATTCAACAACTTGAAATTTGGTTAACATATCAACGTCATTGGTGCGAACATAAACCTTCAATTACAGTTTCTGTAAAAGAAGATGAGTGGATGGAAGTCGGGGCATGGGTATATAAGCATTTTGATGAAGTTTCGGGCATTTCATTTTTGCCATATTCTGAGCATACGTATGTGCAGGCTCCATATCAAGAAATTACTAAAGAACAATATGAAGAACTTGTTTTCAAAATGCCAAAAACTATTAATTGGTCTGCATTGTCTATGTATGAATTAGAAGATTCCACTACTGGATCACAAGCTCTTGCTTGCGTAAGCGGGGAGTGCGAGATTGTGGATATTAACGCCTAAATGCTATAATCTCTATATAAATATTTATATTTTTGTGGGGTGCTAAGTGTCAATTCAAGAAACCAATTTTGATATAATCCAAGGAGATACTTGGTCCACTTATGTTACCGTAAAAGATCCAGCAGGCAATTTAATCAATTTTACTGGATATAATTTTACTATGGAAGTAAGAGATAAAGAAGGCGGGAAGACTCTTTGTGCCACCGCCTCTTTAGGCAATGGAATTACAGTAACTAATACAGGTCAAATTTATATTGAACTTACCCCAACTCAAACATCTAATTTTAATTTACCAAAATCTAAATATCAAATAGTTTCTATTGATGCTTCAAACCGTCGTACTACTCTAGCACAGGGCTGGTTCCAAGTTCGTGCCAGCGTAATACTATAATGACAGATACAAATAATATATACGTTCAGCAAATAAATAATCAAATAACAATTCAAGAAACAGTTAATTCTGTTTCTTTGGCGTCTTCTGGATATCAAGGTCCAAGAGGTATTCAAGGTTTACAAGGCACACAGGGTGTGCAAGGCATTCAAGGTTTACAAGGCACACAGGGTGTGCAAGGTTTGCAAGGTACTCAAGGCACACAGGGTGTGCAAGGTTTGCAAGGTACTCAAGGCACACAGGGTGTGCAAGGCATTCAAGGTTTACAAGGCACACAGGGTGTGCAAGGTTTGCAAGGTACTCAAGGCACACAAGGTGTACAAGGCATTCAAGGTTTACAAGGCACACGGGGTTTGCAAGGTACTCAAGGCACACAGGGTGTACAAGGCATTCAAGGTTTACAAGGCACACAGGGTGTGCAAGGCATTCAAGGTTTACAAGGCACACAGGGTGTGCAAGGCATTCAAGGTTTACAAGGCACACAAGGTGTGCAAGGCATTCAAGGTTTACAAGGTTTGCAAGGTACTCAAGGTACTCAAGGTGTGCAAGGTACAAATGGAATTCAAGGAACACAGGGTGTTCAAGGCGTACAGGGTAATCAAGGTATTCAGGGGTTTGGATACGCACAATTGCAAGGCATTCAAGGTGCAACAGGACCCACATCAAATAATAATGCACATGCATCTGTTTCGTCAGCATCTCTTATAAATTTAACAGGAACTTATACACCAGGTACTATAGGACCAGATGGCGGCACTGGTGTAGGTGCAAAAATTACTGCACCATCCAATGGTCGTGGAATTATTGATGGTGTTTCATTTACTACAGGAAATCGTTTTCTTGTTAAAAATCAAACAGATGCTAGGCAAAATGGTATTTACACAATTACATTTCAAGGAGATACAACTCACCCATATATTCTTACACGTTCTTCAGATTACGATCAATCTCAACCTGGCGAAGTTGAATATGGTGATTATTTATTTGTTATATATGGCGGTGTTAATTCTAACACAAGTTGGATTCAAAATAATGTTGGTAGTGGAGTTGATGGCTATATTGTTATTGGAACTGATAACATTAATTTTGTTGAAACTTCAGGAATTGGTCCGCAAGGATTACAAGGATTTCAAGGTAATCAAGGTATTCAAGGAGTACAAGGTAATCAAGGAATTCAAGGTGTGCAAGGCTTTGGTTACGCACAACTACAAGGTGCACAAGGTACAACAGGTACGCAAGGCGCAACAGGCTTACAAGGTATAACTGGTTCACAAGGTATAACAGGTGCACAAGGCACAACAGGTACGCAAGGCGCAATAGGATTACAAGGTACAACAGGTACGCAAGGCGCAATAGGATCACAAGGTACAACAGGTACGCAAGGCGCAATAGGATTACAAGGTACAACAGGTACGCAAGGCGCAATAGGATCACAAGGTATAACTGGTTCACAAGGTATAACAGGTGCACAAGGCACAACAGGTACGCAAGGCGCAATAGGATCACAAGGTACAACAGGTACGCAAGGCGCAATAGGATCACAAGGTACAACAGGTGCACAAGGCACAATAGGATCACAAGGTACAACAGGTGCACAAGGCACAATAGGATCACAAGGTACAATAGGTTCACAAGGAACAACAGGTGCACAAGGCACAACAGGTACACAAGGCACAATAGGATCACAAGGTACAACAGGTGCACAAGGTCTTACAGGAACTGGTTCACAGGGCGTACAAGGATTCCAAGGACTTATTGGTTCTGGGTATAGCAACGTAACTTCAGCAACTTCTGCAACACCAGCATCTACTGGAACTATTACTTTAATAACCAATCAACAAGGAGCTTTTGTTACTGGT
>Ga0136642_1000469_pt1 | contig 21375 bp, 19 predicted proteins | sample LowCatLa1302831Y_FD_115313 | JGI IMG/M metagenome (GOLD analysis project Ga0136642, IMG submission 115313) | Freshwater microbial communities from Lower Cathedral Lake, Yosemite National Park, California, USA - 13028-31Y | ecosystem: Environmental > Aquatic > Freshwater > Lake ... | reverse complement strand
GGTCAAATAGGGGCTACATGCACAGTTCTTCGTAATGATGAAGTAAAGCCCGAAGATGCAAAGAATTATGACGGCGTTCTCATTTCACCAGGGCCGGGCACTCCAGAAGAAGCTGGCGTCAGTATCGCGATGGTGAAGTATTGCGCCGAACATAAGATTCCACTTTTTGGCGTGTGCCTTGGCCATCAAGCAATAGGTGTTGCATTTGGCGGAACAGTTTCGCGCGCACCTGAGTTGTTGCACGGTAAAACTTCTGTTGTCACACATTCAAATAAAGGCGTCCTTGCAGACCTTCCATCACCACTGGTTGTAACTCGCTATCACTCTTTATCTATAGAGCCTGCGACGATGCCTCAAGAATTAGAGGTAATTTGTTCAACAGATTCTGGTGTTGTGATGGGCATCCAACATAAAACTCTTCCGATTTCCGGTGTGCAATTCCATCCAGAATCAGTACTGACTGAGCACGGACACCAAATGCTTGGCAATTGGCTTATAGCTTGCGGGGATAAAGAAGGACGCAAACGTTCTGAAGGTCTGTCCCCAGTTGTAATTAAAGCCTAATTAAAATTCAAGCGGTTTTATTTACAGTAATTGTTATAACGGATCCAATATTTGCCGAGACTCCAACATCAGGGGCTTGGGCTAATACAGTGTCCATATCTTTGCCCGCTTCGTTGGCATAAATAACTCTCGGCAAGAACCCACCTTGAGTCAAAACAGTGCGTGCTTGAATTTCAGTTAGTCCAATAAGTTGTGGAACTGAAATTTGCCCACTCGCGATTTGCAAAACAATTCCAGAGCCTGCAGTTACTGTTGTTCCAGGCGCCGGATCTGATTTCAAAATTACACCGGGGTCCTGGTTGGAATCCACAGGTTGTGTTTTGGCAATGATGAGTCCAGCTGCAGCTAGTGAAATTCGCGCTTGTTCGAGTGTTTTTCCCACTAAATCAACAGGGACAACTGTGTCACCTGGGCCATCAGAAATCGTCAGTGTTACAGAACTTCCCTTTTGAACTTTGGATGTTGCAAGTGGAAGTTGGCTTGCTACACGATCTTTAGGAATATGCGCATCTGGTGCGTGTGCAATTGTTATGGTAAATCCAGGAAGCAGCGCCCTAGCACTGTCTTCAGAAAGACCCACAACGTTGGGCAGTTCGAAACCAGAAGCACTTGTTTTTGATGAAAAATTAAAGAATGTTGCGCCAACTCCTGCCACGGCAAGAAGTAGAACAAGTGCAATAACTCCATTACGTTTTCTATTTACACGTCTAATTTTTGTGGTTACAGGATCCCCTTTAAGAGCAAGCTTTACATCAGCTTCCATCGCTCCTGCATCTTGATAGCGATTGGCTGGATCTTTAGAGAGCGCAACAGACAAAATCGTGTCAATGTCTTTATCAAGCCCATCAACAAAATCTGAGGCCGGAATCAATTCACCCGATACATGCTGGTATGCAATCGATACAGGAGTGTCACCGGTGAATGGTGCTTCTCCAACAATTAATTCATAGAGAACACAACCCACAGAATAAATATCACTTCGCCGATCTGCAACCTCACCTGTTGCTTGTTCAGGTGAGAGATATTGCGCAGTGCCAACAATGTTCCATGTGCTGGTCATCGTCGCACCAATATCTGACAGAGCGCGAGCGATTCCAAAATCCATCACCTTTACAACGCCCGAATCTGTGATCATCACGTTTCCAGGTTTGATATCTCGGTGGATAATTCCCTTGCGGTGTGAATACTCAAGTGCGTCGAGAATTCCTGCTGTAATTTCTAGAGCGTGATTTATAGTGATGGGATCTTTTTGTAGGAGATCACGTAATGTGCGACCGTTAACGAGCTCCATAACGATGTAAGAACTTCCACCATCCTCACCAGAGTCATATACAGCAACGATTCCAGAGTGGCTCAAACCAGCAGCAGCAAGTGCTTCCTTTTTAAATCGTGAGATAAATGCTGGGTCGCGAGCCAGGTCACTTCGAAGAATTTTGATCGCAACTTCGCGATTAAGGCGCGTATCGATTCCGCGATAAACATCTGCCATCCCGCCGGATCCAATCATCTCTCCGACTTCGTAACGCTTACCTAATAATTTTTTAGCTGTGCTCATTGAGCTGCCCCCAACAAAATAGTTTCTTTGCTAGGAATCTCATCTACAACTTCTACCCAAAGGATAGTGATGTTATCCGGTGCACCCTTTTCCTTTGTTGCATCAACGAGGGCATCGATTAGATCCTCCTGCTGCTCCTGATATTTTTTAATTATTTGTGTCATTTCATAATCCGAGAGAACGCCGTTAAGACCATCACTACATAATAGAAACTGATCCCCAATTCCTGCCGGGAAAACAACGAGAACTGGATCGATACCGCTATCACCCATCAAAGCTTGAGTAAGCAAAGAGCGCTGAGGATGGCTCAGGGCTTCCTCAGGAGTAATGCGTCCTTGGTCAATGAGTTCTTGAATAACAGTGTGATCAACACTTAATTGCACTAGTTTGTTTTTACTCCACTTGTAACAACGTGAATCACCAACATGTAAAAGCTCTACAGTCTTTTCACCCAGGTGCAATGCAGTAAGTGTCGTACCCATTCCTGAAAGCTCCGGATTGGCCGAACTTTGTGCTGCGATTTCATCATCAATTGATGAAGATATATTCATAAAAAGATCTTCGCGAGATTCCACATCAATATCTTCACTGCGAAGAAGATGGATCAAATTTGCAAGGGCAGTGATTGCTATTTTCGATGCAACCTCACCGCCGGCGTGACCACCCATCCCATCTGCAACAGCCACGAGATTTGAAGAGGTAAGCGCTGAATCTTCATTGCCGTCACGGACTAAACCCACATCAGTGCGAGCAAGCACTCGAAAGGAGCGGGAGGGGGAGGACATAGTGAAAGTGTAGGTTAGGAGTATGAAATCTGGATATATCGATCTTCGTGGACACCAGACGTGGTCAGTGGAATATGCCAATAATGGGCAACCACTACTACTTCTACATGGTGGCCTGAGCTCGCACGAAGATTGGGAGCAGCAGATTCTCCCGGCCGTCGAACGAACCCATCATATTTTTGCTTACGACCGAACCGGCCATGGACGAACTGGAATTCGGCAAGGTCATTATCATTTTGATTTTCAACGCGATGAAGCGATTGCATATTTAGAAGATGTTGTAAAAGGTCCCGCACATCTAGTGGGAACAAGTGATGGCGGCATCATTGCTTTACTCGTAGCGCTCAAGCGCCCTGACTTAGTGAAGTCACTCGTGCTTATTGGAACAAATTATCATTGGGATTCTGGTGGAATGGTTTTTGATGAAAGTGCTGATATCTCCTGGGATGATGAAGAAAAAGCAATCTGGAGTTCGCGCTCACCTGATCCCATCGAAGTAGGTATTGCAACAGTGAAGAAAGCATTTGGAATTTGGGGCAAAGAACCCAATATGACTGTTGAACAACTCGCAACTATTACATGCCCCACTCTGGTTTTGGCCAGTGATGATGAACCACATAGCAATCACCACATTGTTGAGTTATACGAAGCTCTTGCCGATGGACGCCTTGCAATAATTCCGGGCACTTCTCATCATTTAATGGAAGAGAAGAACGGACTTGGCACAGCAGTAATCATTGATTTCTATGCCAATCTCTCATTTCCTATTACAAAGTGGCCACGTTTGCGAAAGGGTAAACTTTCCAAGTGACCCGATACTCATACCTTGGTCCCGCAGGTACATTCACCGAAGCAGCGCTTCGCCAAATCACCCATGATGGCGATGAGTGCATTCCCTATGGCAACGTGACTGCGGCGCTGGACGCAGTTCGAAACGGTAAGGTCGATAAAGCTCTTGTACCGATTGAAAACTCCGTTGAAGGAGTTGTTGCTCGCACACTTGATGAATTAGCTCTTGGCGATGCACTCTTAATTTGCGCAGAAACTACTCTGCCGGTTTCATTTTCATTGATGATCCTTCCGGGGAACGAAGGAAAGCTAATAAATAAAATTGCAACGCACCCACATGCCGAAGCACAAACGCGTGGTTATATTGCAGAAAATTATCCACTTGCAGAGATGGTAGAGGCGCCTTCCACAGCAGCAGGAGCGCAAGGATTAAGTAAAGGTGATTACGACGCCGCGATTGCGGCAAAAATTGCAGCCGAAAATTATGGCTTGAAAGTTATTGCAGAAAATATCGGTGACAACGAAGGCGCTGTTACTCGCTTTGTAGTAATTGAAAAACCTGGCAACCTTCCAGCATCTACCGGATCTGATCGCACATCACTTGTTGCGTATATTGATATTGACCACGCTGGTGCTTTGCTCGAGATTTTGACTGAATTTGCAAAGCAAAAAGTGAACCTTACATTTATTCAATCACGACCTACTGGGCGCCAACTTGGGCACTATCACTTCATCATTGACGCAGAAGGTCACATCAACGATGCGCCCGTGAAGGCGGCTCTCGAAGGACTGCGCGCAATCTGCGACGACATTCGTTTCTTGGGCTCATATCCTCGTACAAGGTAGACTTGCGCAGTGATTGATCTCAAAACGCTTCGCGAGAACCCAGACCTCATCCGCAACTCTCAAAAGTCGCGCGGTGAAGATGTCGGGCTTGTTGATCAACTTATCGCCGCAGATGAAGCACGTCGCATCGCTGTAAATGAATTTGAAGCAGTGCGCACCGAGCAAAATCTACTTTCGAAAAGTGTGGGCGCAGCAAAAGGTGATGAAAAAGCAAAGCTGCTTGAAAGTGCCAAGGAATTAGCTGCAAAAGTAAAAACCGCGGACGCCAAGCGGACTGAACTCGAAGAAGCTGCAAAGAAATTTCTTCTGCAGATATCAAATGTTGTTGATCCAGCAACCCCGGTTGGCGGTGAAGCTGATTTCAAAGTTCTTGAACATGTTGGCACGCCTCGTGATTTCAGCGCATCAGGTTTTGAACCCAAAGATCACGTTGAACTGGGCAAAATTCTGAAGGCCATTGATACTGAACGCGGAGCAAAAGTCGCAGGCTCGCGTTCCTATTACTTAACAGGAGTTGGTGCGCTGCTCGAATTTGCCATGGTTAATTGCGCAATTCAACTGGCAGTTAAAGCTGGATTCATTCCCGTAATTCCTCCGGTCTTGGTAAAACCACCAGCCATGGAGGGAACAGGTTTCCTCGGTCAAGCGGCTGAAAATGTTTATCATCTTGAAGAAGATGACGTTTATTTGGTGGGAACTTCTGAAGTTCCTTTAGCTGCGTATCACATGGATGAAATTCTTGATGTTGACAATGGGCCACTTCGTTACGCCGGTTATTCCTCTTGCTTCCGCCGTGAAGCTGGAACATACGGTAAAGACACCCGCGGAATCATCCGTGTTCACCAATTCGATAAAGTTGAAATGTTTATTTTCTGCAAGCCAGAAGATGCAGTAGCCGAACACGCGAAATTGTTGCAATGGGAGAAAGATTTTCTCAATGCAATGGAGATTCCATACCGAGTCATTGATGTCGCTTCAGGAGATCTTGGTTCATCAGCAATTCGTAAGTTTGATTGCGAGGCATGGGTCCCAACACAAAATGCATATCGCGAAGTGACAAGTACTTCTAACTGCACAGAATTTCAGGCACGACGCCTCAATATTCGCCATAAGACCGAGGATGGAACAAAAGCTGTAGCAACACTGAATGGAACTCTTGTCGCAGTTCCCCGCATGATTGTTGCTGTTCTTGAGAATCATCAAAACGCCGATGGTTCGGTCAATGTGCCTCAAGCACTTCGTCCATTCCTTGGCATGGACACACTTCTTCCTGCATGAGCCAGCAATTAATTCCCGGCAATCGCCCAAAACTTATTGGAACTGATCTTGATGGAACGATCGTTCGCGATTACACAGGTGTATCGCAGCGAACCGTAGAAGCTTTTCGTAACGCCCACGATGCCGGAATTGAAATCTTTTTTGTGACCGGCCGCCCCCCACGTTGGATGCCCGAAATACGTGAAACTTTTGGTTTTGGAAATGCAATCTGTGCAAATGGTGCCATGTTGTATGACTTGATGAATGACCGCGTTCTTGAGGAATGGCTCATGCCGATTGAGGAACAGCTAGAAGTTGTAAAACGTCTTCGTCTGCATATCCCTAATATTTCTTTTGCAGTTGAGTACGACGAGGAGTTCCATCACGAGAGCGCCTACATCCCACGATGGGATATCGGTATCGATATGCAGCCGGTCCCACAAATCGAAACCAAAATTTTGCAACCCGCCTTTAAGATGTTGGCTCGTTGTTCAAATTACGACATGACATCAGATCAGATGTTGCACATTGCACATCGCGAAGTTGGTGAGCTTGCAACGATTACTCATTCAAATGCATCTGAATCAATTCTTGAAATTTCCGCAGTAGGAGTAAGCAAAGGTGAAACGCTTGCAAAAATGGCTGCTCGTGCTGGAATTGGCCCCGAAGATTCCGTGACATTTGGTGATAATCCAAATGACTTCACAATGCTTGGATGGGCACATCGCTCTTGGGCAATGGCAGATGGCCATCCCGAGGCAAAGGACCATGCAAAATTTGTCGCAGATCCACACACTGAAGATGGCGTCGCGAAAGTTATTGAGAAACTGCTAGATCTGCCCGCTTAATTTTGTTGATATCCACCCAGCCGGTAAGTTTGCCCGCGGAGGGCTCGCATAGCGGCCGAGTGCACCGGTCTTGAAAACCGGCAAGGGAAACCTTCGTGGGTTCAAATCCCACGCCCTCCGCCAGTACAGTATTTAGAGCTCGCGCGGGTGGCTGACTTCACAGCCCCTGCGCGTACTTCTGTCTAGCGAATGCACGCCCGGCTCGGCAGACTTCTCCTATGGCTACAGGCGTATTTTCTCAAGGACGAGCAAAGATTTCAGAGCGCACCCTGCGCACAGACAAGTGGTGGATTCAACCTCTTATCACTGTCGCAGTTCTGCTCTCATTTATTGTTTATGCATCATGGCGTGCATTTGAAAATGCACACTATTACGCAGAACCACTGATCTCACCTTTCTATTCTCCTTGCTTATCTACAACCTGCGTGCAGGGATCTTCTTTACTTGGCACACCATTCGGTCACATTCTTATTTTCGGAATGGTTTTGTCACCAGCATTTCTTATTTTGATTTTCCCTCTTGGTTTCCGCATGACGTGTTACTACTACCGCAAGGCGTACTTCCGTTCTTTCTGGCTATCTCCACCTGCATGCGCAGTTGCTGAACCACATGCAAAGTACACCGGAGAAACAAAGGCACCATTGATCGTAAACAATGGGCACCGTTACTTCTTCTACATCGGATTAATTTTTAACACACTCCTTACTATTGACGCGATACTTGCATTTAAAAATCCGCACGGTCAATGGGGCCACATGAGTATTGGAACTGTTGTACTTCTATTGAACGCAACTTTCCTTTGGGGTTATTCAGCTTCATGTCATTCATGTCGCCATGCAATCGGTGGACGCCTTCGTCACTTCTCGAAGCATCCATACCGCTACAAGGCTTGGACAGTTGTTTCTCGCCTCAATCAGAAGCACCAGAATTTTGCTTGGGTCTCCTTGATCTGGGTTGCATTTTCAGACTTCTTTGTGCGCATGGTTTCACTTCACCCAACCTGGAATAAATACTTCTTTTAATTGGAGCAGATGAATATGACATTAGAAAAACATAAATACGACGTCGTCATCATTGGCGCCGGCGGTGCGGGTTTGCGCGCAGCTGTAGAAGCTCGCGAAGCAGGCCTATCTGTTGCGATCGTCTGTAAGTCCCTATTCGGCAAAGCTCACACAGTTATGGCTGAAGGTGGCGCTGCTGCTTCTATGGGTAACGTCAATGACAACGATAGTTGGATGGTTCACTTTCGCGACACAATGCGCGGCGGCAAATTTCTTAATCATTACCGCATGGCTGAATTACATGCGAAAGAAGCACCAGATCGCGTCTGGGAACTTGAGATGTGGGGCGCTCTCTTTGATCGCACAAAAGAGGGAAAGATTTCACAGCGCAACTTCGGTGGACATGAATACCCACGCCTTGCACACGTAGGAGATCGCACTGGTCTTGAACTTATTCGCACCATGCAACAGCGCATTGTTGCTTTGCAACAACAAGATGCAAAAGAATTTGGTGATGCAGAAAAGAACATGAAGGTATTTGCAGAAGTAACAATCACCGACATCCTTAAAGAGAACGGGAAGATTGCTGGCGCTTACGGATATCGCCGCGAATCTGGAACCGAAGTTCTCTTCGAAGCACCGGCTGTCGTTATCGCAACTGGCGGCGTTGGCAAGACATTTAAAATTACCTCTAACTCTTGGGAAGGCACTGGCGATGGCCATGCGCTCGCTCTCAAGGCAGGTGCAAACTTGGTTGATATGGAATTCTTGCAATTCCACCCAACCGGAATGGTTTGGCCACTATCTGTTAAAGGAATTCTGGTTACAGAATCAGTTCGCGGTGAAGGTGGAATCCTTACAAATTCTCTCGGTGAACGATTCATGTTCAAATACATCCCGGATGTTTTCAAAGATAAGTATGCTGACAATGAGGCAGAAGCCGATCGTTGGTACACAGATCAAGACAACAACCGACGTCCACCAGAACTTCTTCCCCGCGATGAAGTTGCGCGTGCAATTAATACCGAAGTTAAAGCTGGTCGCGGATCTGAACACGGTGGGGTATTCCTCGATGTTTCAAAGCGCATATCTGCTGAAATTATTAAGAAGCGCCTTCCATCTATGTGGCATCAGTTCTACGAACTTGCCGGCGTGGATATCACAAAGGAAGCTATGGAAGTTGGCCCTACTTGTCACTATGTAATGGGTGGAGTAGAGGTAGAACCAGATACCGCAGCAGCAGTTGGTGTTCCAGGATTGTTTGCAGCTGGTGAAGTTGCCGGCGGAATGCACGGTTCTAATCGCCTGGGCGGAAATTCACTCACTGATCTCTTGGTGTTTGGTCGTCGCGCAGGTAAAGGTGCTGCTGACTACGTAAAAGCGAACGGTGCTAATCCAGTGAGTGATGCGGCAATTCAAAAGGCAGCAGCAAAGATTGAAGCTCCATTTGCTCGCACAGGTGGCGAAAATGCGTACTCATTGCATCAGGAACTGCAAGAGGTAACACAAGATCTCGTTGGAATTATCCGCACCGGAGCTGAATTAACGAAGGCAATTGCAGAGATTGCCGATATCCGTAAGCGTAGCGGCAATATCTCCGTGACTGGAGATCGTAAATTCAACCCTGGTTTCCACTTAGCTTTTGACCTCGACAATATGTTGCTCGTTGCTGAGAGCACGGCAAAATCTGCTCTACTACGCGAGGAATCACGTGGCGGTCATACTCGTGATGATTTCCCTGGAATGGACTCAACATGGCGCCAGGTAAATCACATTGCGAGTTTTGATGGAGATAAAGTAAACGTAAAGCCTCAACCTCTTCCTGTGATTCCTAAAGAACTCTTTGATCTTTTTGATATACACGAACTCGAGAAATACATGACACCAGAAGAAATAGCGAAAGGTGGTTCCAAATAATGGCACGCACACTCAAGCTCCGTATTTGGCGCGGCGATGACAAAACTGGTGCACTTCAAGATGTCACAGTTGAGGCAAACCACGGTGAAGTGGTACTCGATATTATCCATCGCGTTCAGGCAACACAGATGGGCGATCTTGCTGTCCGTTGGAATTGCAAAGCAGGTAAGTGCGGTTCGTGTTCCATGGAAATTAATGGCAAACCACGCCTTGCTTGCATGACACAGGTTGCTGCTTATGGCGAAGATGAAGTCATCACAATTACCCCACTTCGTGCTTTCCCAGTAATTAAGGATCTCGTTACTGATGTCTCTTTCAACTATAAAAAGGCTATGGAAATTCCTTCACTTCAAATGCCAGAAGGTCTCAAGCCGGGTGAACCACGTATGCAGCAAGTCGACGTAGAACGTTCACAGGAATTCCGCAAATGTATTGAATGTTTCTTGTGTCAGAACACATGTCACGTCATTCGCGATCATGAAGAAAATAAGAAATCTTTTGCGGGCCCACGCTTCTTTATTCGTATCGCTGAGCTTGATATGCATCCATTGGATATGCTGCGAAATCGCAAAAAGACTGCTCAAGAAGAGCATGGTCTTGGGCTTTGCAACATAACAAAATGCTGTACTGAGGTTTGCCCAGAACATATCAAAATCACAGACAACGCAATCATTCCGATGAAGGAGCGCGTTGCCGACGAGAAGTACGACCCTGTTCGCTGGTTAGGCTCAAAAATTCGTCGTCGCGAAGAAGTCCTTTAAAACTGCGCTAAAAGTCATCTAGTACCCTAAAGGAATGAAGCTATTCATTCGTTGGGCAGTTATGGCTCTATCAGTCTGGGTTTCCACTCTGCTCATTCCTGGAATCAAAGTCCATGGTGGTGCGTGGAGTTATCTCTGGGTTGCACTCATCTTTGGATTCATCAATACTTTTCTCGGATCACTGCTAAAAGTTCTTACGCTGCCTGCCGTAATTCTTTCGCTAGGAATTTTTATTTGGATTATTAACGCAGCGATGCTTGAACTCACTGCTCGTTGGAGCTCAGCTCTGGATATCACTAGCTTTTGGTCAGCCTTTTTTGCATCACTCATCATCAGCATTGTTTCATCACTCTTAAATCGCACTGTCCAGAAAGTCGGCGGCAACGATAAATACTAAGAATATACTTGTAGTCGCCATTGGCGGCATCGCTGGGTCATTGACTCGTTGGGCAATGTCATTAATGTTTGTTGAACACGCTTTTCCATGGGCAACACTTCTTGTGAATTATGTTGGATCTGCGCTGCTGATGGCACTTCTTTTATATGTACGTCACCATAAATCACCTCGCTGGTGGTGGCGGCCAGCACTTGGATCTGGATTTTGCGGAGGTTTTACAACTTACTCGGCCTTTGCATTAAAGATGGATCAATATTTTCAGGCACACAATTATAGTTCAGCAATCACATACTCACTTGCTTCACTTTTAGGAACATATTTAGTTGTACTCGTAACTCATGAAGCACTTAAAAATCATTGGGTAAAACCATGAAGGCACTTTTTGTTGCACTTGGGGCAGGTATTGGTGCACCGCTTCGGTACATGATTGATTTAGAAATTAAAAAACTTCATCGTTCCTTGATCCCAATCGAAACACTTTTTATCAACACGGCTGGATCTTTTGTTCTAGGTCTCATGATTAATTCACACGGGCAGTGGCTACTCATCATCGGAACAGGATTCGCAGGAGCGTTTACAACATGGTCGACTTTCGCAATAGAAACACACCACCTCTTGCAGCACAATCACCGCGACAAAGCAGCGCTGTATTTAGGTTTAACGCTAATTTTCGGAATTGGTGCGGCGGCTTTTGGCGTAGCGCTAGCGAGCTAGCTTTTTAACCCACTTCTCAACAGCCTCAGGTGTACGTGGAATTCCTGCGCTGAGATTGATATTGCCATCCTTTGTCACCAAGATGTCATCTTCAATACGAACACCAATTCCACGATATTGAGGTGGAACAAACTCATCATCTGGGTGGATATATATTCCTGGCTCAACAGTGAGAATCATTCCTACTTCAAGCTTTGCAAGTGTGTAATTTTCACGGCGAGCTTGGGCGCAATCATGAACGTCAATGCCAAGCATATGACCGGTGCTATGTGGCATCCAACGGCGATGTAGCCCACTGTCTGGCTTGAGAGACTCTTCTGGAGAGACGGGAAGTACGCCTAATTCAGACATGCGATGCGCAACAACTTTCATTGCTGCTTTATGAAAGTCTCCAAAGCTTGCCCCCGGTTTAACCGCAGCGATGCCGGCATTAGACGCTTCAAGGACGATATTGTAGATATGGAGTTGTTCTTTCGAAAACTTGCCATTAATTGGAAGTGTGCGAGTGATATCTGCGGTGTAGAACGCATCTGTTTCAGCACCTGCATCAATCAGAATCAGATCACCTTTCTTTACCTTACCATCGTTGCGAATCCAGTGAAGAATGCACGCGTGTGATCCGGAAGCAATAATCGACGGGTATCCGATGTCATTTCCTTCAACTCGAGCGCGGCTGAAGAATGCACCTTCAAGAACTCGCTCACCTTTTGTAGATTTGATCGCCTCTGGGAGCGCTTTAATCATATCATCAAAGCCACGTGATGTTGTATAAATGGCTTTCTTCATTTCATCTATTTCGTACTGATCTTTGATTAAGCGCATTTCAGACAAATGTGTTGCAAAATCTTTATCTTGAAGCTTTGTTGTCTTAACAATTTTATCTACGGCAGTATCTTCACCGCGAACCACAAGAACTTTCTTTTTTGTTTTTAGCGCCGCCGGAAGAGTATCGATATGACGAACTTTGATTCCATAACGCTTCTCGGTTTCTTCTTTTGTCATGCGACGACCAACCCAGAATTCTCCGTGACGAGCATTGCGGAAAAATTCATCTTGATCGCGCGGAGAACGAGGATGAATAAATAGAAGTGCCTCATGGCCGCTCTTTGTAGGCTCGAGTACAAGCACCGAATCAGGTACAGCATCGGATGCACCAATACCAGTCAACCAGGAATATGCAGAATGTGCGCGGAATTGGAAGTCGCTGTCATTCGAGCGAACTTTCAAATTTCCAGCAGGGATGACTAGGCGCACACCTTTGTAAGCCTTAGAAAGCTTGGCGCGGCGCTTTTTAGTGAACGGCACAGATTCGTGAGCGGTGACGCCCTGGAGTGGGGAGGGTGCCCAACCCTGGGACATGAAAGATAAATGATCAGTTGATGGTGGAATGTCGTGAAGGCGCGTTCCTTTATTGTTGAAAGGAGAATCGTTTTTCGTTACTGCCTTCTTAGTTGCCATTGATCATAAACCTTTTCCAGTTATTTGCATGAAGTGTTATTCAGTTGTTATCAATAATAATGGTATTCGCTTTGTTAGGAAACCCTTCTCGCATAGGATTCCAAGAATGTTGGGTACAGTCCAGAACAAGCAAAACACTTTAAATGAGCTAAACAAGGGTGTGACGGATAATTGGTGGGAAAACGCCGTTATCTACCAGGTATACCCACGCTCGTTTAAGGACAGCAATGGCGATGGAGAAGGTGATCTCCAAGGAGTTATCCAACAGCTCCCGTATTTACAAGATTTAGGAATTGATGCAATTTGGCTCAGCCCCTTTTATAAATCACCTAATAAAGATGGTGGCTATGACGTATCTGATCCGCGCGATGTAGATCCCCGATTTGGAACATTGGCTGATGCTGAAGAACTAATACAACGAGCTCACGAGTCTGGCATCAAAGTTATATTCGATATCGTTCCCAATCATTTTTCAAGCGACCATGTATGGTTTAAAGCTGCGCTCGCCTCGAAACCTAGTTCTGCAGAACGCGCCAGATTTCATTTTGCAGATGGCAAAGGGGAAAACGGAAACCAACCACCCAATAACTGGGAATCATTATTTAATGGACCTGCGTGGACCCGCGTCATTGAAGCCGATGGAAAGCCAGGACAGTGGTACTTACATCTTTTTGACTCCTCTCAACCAGATCTCAATTGGGAAAATGCGGAGGTTGCCAAGGATTTTGAAAGAACTCTTCACTTTTGGTTAGATCGTGGGTTGGACGGATTTCGAATCGATGTGGCACATGGGCTATTTAAATCTGATGTCAAAGAAGATCACCGCGATCCGAAAGAGTTAACAAGAGCTCTCCGCATGGATTTAGGGGGAATGGATCCCGAAGTTCGCAAAGCTTTACTCAGCGATATACCTTTTTTTGGTCAAGGCCAGGCGCATGAGATTTATCGCCAATGGAGAACGATTTTCGATTCGTATCCAGAAAAGCGAATGGCTGTTGCTGAAGCGCTTCTTTATCCCACTTCTCGCCTAGCTGATTATGTTCGCCCTGATGAACTACATCAAGTATTTAATTTTGACTACATGGGTGCTGAGTGGAACGCCTCAAAAATTATTAAATCAGTAAAAAGCAGTATTGCCGAACTCTCAACGGTCGGAGCATCACCTTCTTGGGTTATGAATAATCATGATTCGCCTCGTGTTGTTTCGCGTTTGAAATCTAGTGACCGAGCTAGAGCTTTTGCTCTTTTGACGCACGCTCTCCCGGGATCTGTTTATGTTTACCAAGGGGAAGAACTTGGAATGGTTGAGGGAATTATTCCTGATGAAGTTCGACAGGATCCAGCCTTTATCCGCTCAGGTGGAAAAGATAAGGGGCGCGATGGAGCACGCGTACCACTTCCTTGGAACGCATCAGCGAAAAATTTTGGATTTTCAGGTGGGAATCCATGGTTGCCAATGCACCAAACGCTGAAAGAATATTCAGTTGATTTACAAAATACAGAAGTAAATAGTTTTCTCAACCTCTACAAGATGTCCCTCACTCTTCGGAAGAGATTTTTGAATCAGGAAAACTCGACTCAGCTTATTTGGCACGATGCCCCTGAAGGTATTGTTCATTTCTCTCGTGGGAGCGAATTCATTCTTCTTGCTAACACAACACAATTGCCTATTGATATAGATGTGAAGGCCTCAGTTATGGTTCTTTTGCAATCACAATCTGGCGCCAGCCTCATCGGAACAATCGTTACTGTTCCGCCAGATACAACGCTGTGGCTGCGAAAAGAGAACAATTAAATCTTTTTGGTTGACCCTCTGACGATAAGCGTTGTAGGCAGTGATATATCTTTTGGGGCACTTGCAGGCTTGTTAATTTTTTCCATAACAGACCAGGCGGCCATTTCACCTAGCAATCGCACAGGTTGCGCAATTGTCGTCAGATTTGCAAACTCAGCCATGGGGTGACCATCAAAACCAATGAGAGAAATATCCTCTGGACATTTCAGATTATGTCGCTTGAGAGACATCATCGCTCCAAAAGCCATCTCATCTGATTCGCAGAAAATAGCAGTTGGGCGGTCTTTGCGCGCCAACAATTCATCCATGGCCCGTTGACCAGAATCCATATCAAAATTAGCAAAAGCTTCATGCTGTGGATTCAAGGTCAACCCCGCGCCATTTAAAGCGGTCATGAAGCCATTTCGACGATCTCGGTGCACTGGAAAATCCCAAGCGGAGGACCGCTCACCGGCGATAATTCCAATTTTTGTATGCCCTTGATTAATGAGATGTTGCGTTGCAGTCTGCGCGCCGGCAACATCATCAATTGCAATTGAGGAAAAGCTTGGATGATGAAAGCCAATGAGTGATGTCGGAATGCCTAGCGCCAACATGGTTTCAAATTCTTCCTGAGTTGGCGGCAAGCTGATGGTAATTAGTGCATCAACGCTCTCTCGGATTTGGCGCCCCCTAAAAAGTTTTTCACGCCCTTTTATTTCAGTGAAGTTGTATAACAAAATATCCATTTGGGCATCGCGGAGAGCTTGTGCAATTCCCGCAATAGCTTCAGCGAAAAACCACTTTGATGTATATGGAGAAATAATCCCTACTGTATTTGTGTCGCCATTCTTTTTTGCAGCGGTCTCAAATGGGTAGTCGAGGGCTTCGGCTGCCGCCACAATCTTTGATCGAGTTTGCTCATTGACATGTTGGAGTCCACGAAGAGCACGTGAGACAGTTGCTGGAGAGACCCCAGCTTTCTCGGCAATCTCTTGAATCCCGGCCATAGAGCGCAAGCCTAGGAGACCCCTAAATGTTGCGCAATAGGAACTATTGCTACTTTCTCTTATTTCCCCACACGGTAAATTGATGAACGAGTATGCCACCTAGCAAGGCCCAGAATGGAGCAGCAATGCTAAAAAATTTAATACCCGAAACAGAAATTAGTAGCGCAGCAATTCCGGCATCACGATATTCCGCGTCGACAAGCGCCTCATTGATTGCAGATGAAATAGTTGGAATAAGCGCTAATCCAGCCAGGACGGCAAGAAGAACTGTCGGCAACGTATTAAGGAATCCTGTCTCCACACCTGCATACAAGCCAAGAGCTACATAAACCAATCCCGAGGTAACACCTGCGAAGTATCTAGTTTTTGGATTTGGATCAGCATCAGGTCCACAACCAATCGCTGCAGTCATTGCCGCGCAGTTGACACCGCTTCCACCAAATCCCGCCGAGAGCAGCGATAAAACGCCGCCAACTGTCACGATTGCATTTACCGGAGCTTCATAATTCATATTAAGTAGAACTGCTGATCCTGTTGCAAATTGGGTTGTCATCACAAGGAGAAATATTGGCAGAGCCAGGTTAATTGCCGATGCGATAGTAAATGTTGGGTTAGTCCAAATTGGATGAACTAAGTTTGCATGGATATGTGGATTAACAAGTTTGTGCTGAATTCCAGCAACCGCTAATCCAGCGAGAAGTGCAAAGACAATTGTTGCTCGAAACTTGAATGCGCGACCCGCAAAGAAGATAACAATCATCGGGAGGGCAATCCACGGCCCACTTCGAACCGAAGAGAATGCAGTGACACCAAAATTAAAAAGAACTCCACCTAGCATTGCCATCACAACTGGTCGTGGGACGAGATGAATAAATTTACTAAACAATCCGCTAAGACCTAGTGCTGTTACGGCGAGCGAAGCAATAAAAAATGCTCCTACAACTTCATGAAATGGATGTGTTGCAAGACTGTCAACAAGAAGTGCAGTTGTTGCCGATCCCCACGCTCCAATAATTGGCATCCGATACCGGAGCGTTAAAACTAAACCAAACAACCCTGATCCAAGAAAGATAGTCCAGAGCCAGGAATTAGTTTGTGCTTCAGATAATTGTCCGGCCTTTGCTGCTTGAAATAAAATAGCAACGGGCCCTGTAACAGAAATGAGAACTGCCAAGAATCCGGCAAGAAGAGCGCTCCATGTGGCAGATTTTTTTATATCAAGTATGTTCTCGCCGATGGCTTGGAACGCCGGCACATTCGTGGTTCCTAGCTCAGACATGCTTAAATTCTAGTGATGTTGACTGGTATTGCGGCCCGCAGATGTAATCCAGCACCCTCTAATAACCTGTAAACTCTGCTCACCACTTGGAGACGTCGCATAGCCCGGTCGAGTGCGCCTCACTGCTAACGAGGTAAGGGGTAAAACCCTTCAAGAGTTCAAATCTCTTCGTCTCCGCCAGTATTCTGTTGAATGTTATCTAAATGTTATAAATGACCCCTTCGCCTTGCAGCAATTGTTATGAGTCTTGGCTATTTCGAGGCATCGGGCTCGCATAGACTTTTTCAAAACCACGGCTCGCCAAAGAGAGTCGGGGTATCGAAAGGACCTATTAGATGAAGAAAGCTACCAAGCTCGGTGCCCTCGCCGTTGCGGCATTGCTGACGACTTCACTCACAGTTGCGACATCAGCACACGCTGCAACTTGTGGAAAGCGCACAACCGTAACAATGCTCGGCACAATCAAGCCAGAAATTCAAGATCAATTCCTATTAGCAGTTGCTGATTACAACAAGAGTCAGTCTTGCTACACACTTAAGTCAGTTCCTGGCGATCGCGCCCTCACATTCTTGCAGAACGTCACACCTATGTACGCTGCTAAGAATGCACCAACAATTATGTACACACTCCAAGAGATTCCTGACATGGCTGACAAGGTCATGGACTGGAAGGGACAACGCCTTACAGGTCTAGCTCCTAAGGGTCTTCTTGCTGCAGCCAACGTTGGCGGAAAGCAAGTTGGTGTTCCATCAACAGCTGAAGCTTTCGGACTTCTTTACAACAAGAAGGTTCTCGATGCAGCTGGTATCGATCCATCAACAATCAAGACTCGCACAGATCTAGAAGCAGCATTCAAGACTCTTCAATCTAAGGGTAAGAAGGCAATTCACTTCTCAGCAATCTGGTGGTCACTAGGTGCACACTTCACAAACATTTATCACTCAACCGCTGCAAAGACACACGAAGGCCGCTTGGCTGTTCTTGACGGTCTAGCTGCTGGTACAAAGGATCTCTCTGCTGATCCTGCTTACAAGAACTGGTTGGCAACATTTGATCTTCTTAAGAAGTACAACGGTTCAAAAGCTAATCTGACAGATACCGAATACGATGCTTCTATTGCTGATCTAGCAGGCGGCGACTACGGCTTCTTGTTCCAAGGTAACTGGACAGAGCCAAACTTGCTGCAAGCTTCATCAACAACAAACTTCGGAATCATGCCATTGCCTACAAGCACTGATGCAAAGTCATACGGAAACGATTCAATTCCTGTTGGCGTACCTGGCTACTTCATGATTGACAACACTCAATCAACGCCTGCTGCGCGTAAGGGTGCTGTTGACTTCTTGACATGGCTCTACACATCATCTGCTGGTCAACACCACGTCTCAGATCCAACAACCAAGACTGGTGGCGGAATGGGCTTCATTCCTGTTTATGCAAACTGGAATGTTCCACCAGTAACATTCATGTCAAAGGAAATCGCTAAGTTCGTAGCGGCCAACAAGACACTTGAGTGGATCAACACCTACTATCCAGCTGGTTTGCAAGAAGCAGTCGGCAAGGTATCTATGCAGCAGTACTTCACTGACAAGATCACCTCTGCTGAGCTCGCTACTGCAATTCAAGGTGCTTGGAAGGGCTCAGTTAAGACATGGCGCGGAGAGAAGAAGTAATTCTTCTATTCTGATCAAGTCATAACTAGCTAAAGCTAGCTACACAGTAGTCGAGGCCATTCTTGGGGGTTTACCCTTGAGGATGGCCTCGCTATTATTTAAAACACTGTAAAAACTGAGCAATTACCAGGAAAGAAGATGTGATGAGTCGCCAGAACCGTGCTAGAAACAGGAAAAAGTTCCTGATTTTTGGCGCTATCCCACTCTCAATTTTCTTATCTGTCCTTATCTACCCATTCTTACAAGGTTTTTTCCTTACCTTCACAAATTGGAATGGATTTGGTTACACAAAATTTTCCGGATTTAGTAATTACACCAAATCTTTTAGAGATCCTGCTTTTTGGACGACTCTGGGCTTTACCCTTAAATTTGTCTTTGTTTCAATGATTCTTGTGAACGCTGTCGCTTTCGGCTTAGCGCTACTTGTTACTTCAAAACTCAAGAGTTCCAATATTTTCCGCACCTTTTTCTTTATACCAAACCTTATTGGCGGCGTGGTCCTAGGTGTGATTTGGCAATTTATTTTTAATACGGCACTCGTTTCAATTTCTGGAAAGTTTAAATTGCCATTTTTTAATGATTCTTGGTTGAACGATACTAATAAGGCATTTTGGGCTCTCATCATTGTGACAGTCTGGCAATCATCGGGATACATGATGATTATTTACATTACCGGCTTGATTAGCATCGAACAAGAAGTACTCGAAGCAGCAAAAGTAGATGGAGCATCGCCCATACGTATGCTCTACTCAATCAAGATGCCACTAATGGCGCAGGCATTCACCATCGCACTCTTCTTAACGATGCGCGGTGGATTTATGGCCTACGACGTCAATTTGGCTCTGACCGGCGGCGGACCTTATCGGACAACAGAATTGATCTCAATGCATATTTTCCAAGAAGCTTTTGCGTTTGGACATTTCGGAACAGGCCAAGCCCAAGCAGTAATCATGTTCTTTATGGTGGCCGCAGCTGCGCTCATTCAAGTCGTAGTCAGCAAGCGCATGGAGGTTCAGCAATGAAAATCCAACGCTCAATGGGCAGAAAAATCATATTTGGATTTGGACTCTTTGCTTCGATTACCTACGTCGCACCATTTTTCTTAGTTCTATTGAACTCCTTTAAACCAAAGTTCGATATCTTGGCAAATCCACTTGGCTGGCCTACTCAATTCACTTGGGACAATTTCCAACAAGCCCTACAAAAAATGAATTTCTTTAGATCACTTGTCAATTCAATTATTATTACATTTTTCAGCGTTTCTATTTTGATTGTGCTCTCCTCGATGCTTGCTTATTACTTAGCAAGAACAAAGAATAAATTCACAAAAACTACATTCTTGATTCTTGTTGCTTCGATGATTGTTCCATTCCAAGCACTCATGATTCCTTTTATGTCTATATTTGCGCAGTTTGTTTCAATTAATAACCGCATAGCTTTGATATTTTTCTATCAAGGTTTTGGCGTAGCTCTCTCAACATTTTTGTATCACGGATTTATTTCAAAAATCCCAACAGAAATTGATGAGGCGGCTTCAGTCGACGGCGCTAATGATTTCACCATTTTCTGGCGCATTATCTTTCCAATGCTGCGACCTATCACCGCAACCGTTGCGATTGTTAATTCGCTCTGGATTTGGAATGACTTCCTGCTTCCTCGCCTAGTTTTAACACGAGAAACCCAGACCCTGCCGCTTTCAACATATCTTTTCTATGGCCAGTATTCGACTCAATACGGCCAGGCAATGGCTGGCTTACTCCTTGCAGTTATTCCGATTATTGCTTTTTTCTTATTCCTTCAGAAGCAATTCATTTCTGGCCTTTCCTCTGGCGCAGTCAAATAAAGTGTTACAACTAGAGGATCATTGGGTTTGGGATTGTTGGCTCTTTGATGATGGAATTGATTTTCATATCTTTTTCCTGCGTGCATCAAAAGCACTGATTGATCCAGATAAGCGCCATTTTCGCGCATCCATTGGTCATGCAAAATCAAAAGACCTTAAGAATTGGACACTCCTTCCGGATGCACTCGTCGCTGCGGATGCTCCGGCGTGGGATGAAGTAGCCACGTGGACAGGGAGTGTTGTAAAGAATCCCGCTGATAATTTGTATTACATGTTTTATACAGGAGTGACACGGCCTGGCGGTGGAATCGTTCAGCAAATTGGCCTTGCAACAAGCCCAGATTTAATTACTTGGACACGCAATTCAAATAATCCAGTCACTACTGCCGACCCAGCAATTTATGAAACTCAGGAAAATGGCGACCCTGATACAAATTGGCGCGACCCTTGGGTTTTCTTTGATGAGCGAGATGGTTTGTGGCACATGCTCAACACTGCCGATATCAAAGGCGGAGGATTGAAAACTCGTGCGACAGTTGCGCACGCTACTTCTTCAAATTTAAAGAATTGGGAAGTAAAACCGCCCCTGCATGGTGAGGCAGGTTTTGGTCAGGTCGAAGTGATCCAAGTTGAAGAGATTGACGGAAGATATGTTTTAGTTTTTTGTGTTGGGTCCCATAATCTCAATGAAGTAAAACCAGGTTTCAAAACGGGCACCTACTCCGTGCCTGCTGATTCTTTGACCGGGCCCTTTCATTTTGATCAGACAGACATCATCGATGCTGATGGGATTTATGCGGGAAGAATTATCAAAGATAGAAGTGGTCAATGGGTGCTTCTTGGATTCGAAGGAGGCCAATCTACGGCCGAGTTCACCGGACGTATCTGCGACCCTATTCCGTTG
>Ga0136642_1000468_pt1 | contig 21385 bp, 23 predicted proteins | sample LowCatLa1302831Y_FD_115313 | JGI IMG/M metagenome (GOLD analysis project Ga0136642, IMG submission 115313) | Freshwater microbial communities from Lower Cathedral Lake, Yosemite National Park, California, USA - 13028-31Y | ecosystem: Environmental > Aquatic > Freshwater > Lake ... | reverse complement strand
TTTTATTTTTGTTTTTTTTTTTTTTTTTTTGGTATAGATTAGAAGAGAATGGATACTTTTACAAGTTTATTCTGGCTTAGTGCGATACTCTTTTTTGGTTTATCAGTGTATTTACTCTGTTGCACAAAAAGAACTCCCGTATTTTATGCTCAGATCATCTCCGGATGCGGAATGTTTATAACTAGCAAAATTGGGCGTAAATTTTTAGGGTTAGACTAAAAACACTTGAGTCGTTGCCACCATGTTTTTTTCAGCTGTATTTGTGGCTTCGGTTTTTCAGAACTCATGTACATACTTGACCATTCATCAATTGTGTACCGATCTCCCATAGATAAATTGCACCGAGCGCAAATAGGAATTAAATTATCGATAGTGGTTTTTCCACCTTTCGCTTCAGGAATATTATGACCGCTTTGAAAGTCAAAGACGCTGATTGTATTCGGACACCACGCAACAGGGCATTTTGCTGAAAAGACCCTCCCCATCTTTTGTATCCAGACAGCCTCCCTCAGTGCGATAGAAATTTTCTGTTTTCTATAAGGAAGAAGTGATTTCTTAAAAGATGCGTTTGTAAAAATGTCTCTAATTTGACTTCTATTCTTTGGCATTCTACACCTATTTAAGGGGCAAGCCTTATATTGGTTTAGAAAGTATGGACCAGAGTTCTCTGCCCTCCTATTTAAAAAGTATTGAAAGCCTTATTCAATCGGGAGTACAACAGCACGTCGTAAAAGGTGCTCCTACACTTGAACCTTCAGGACAAATCGTTATCAAGGATAATAAAAAACTTCAGTTTCTACTCGTCGGTACTCACTGTCATCAATTTACTGGCTACAGCAAAGTTACCTGGGGTATTATTCAGCAACTAGCAAAACTGTCATGGCTCCAAGTCACTCATTTCGGTTTTCAGAAGTTTAACAATATTCCGCAGAACTATCGCCAATACCCTAGCAATGTAGAAGTCATTGATGCCGCTGCATTGGAGAAGGCGGCTGCTCCCACACTTCAACAACAAGGTCAGGGTTTCGGTTTTTCTCAACTACCTGAGATTATTAGAAAGAAGCAGCCAAATGTTATCATGATCTACAATGATATGTCTGTTGTCGCCAAGTTTTTGGAAGAGATTCGGAAGAATAATATTCCCCGTACGTTCAAACTCTGGGTCTATTGTGACCAAGTCTACAATACACAGCTTCAAGGATATCTTGATATTCTGAATCGTGATGCCGACTGTATCTTTGCCTTCACAAACCATTGGAAGAAGTGCCTCAAAGATCAGGGTATTACACGCCCACTGGATGTTTTGTTACACGGTTTTGATTGTAATCAGTTCTTCCCAGTACCAAAGGAACTTGCGCGTAAACAGGTAGGTATCCCGAATGATATCTTTTTGTTTCTAAATCTAAATCGTAATCAGCCACGGAAGCGCTATGATTTACTGATCATGGCGTTTGTTGAACTAATCGTAAAGTATCCTACAAAACCACTCTTTCTTATGTGTATCTGCGACAAGGGTGAGAAGGGTGGCTGGTGGCTCTTTGAAATCTTTCAGCGCGAACTTAAGTTACGGAATGTCGCCACCGAGTTATTCAGTAACAGACTCATGATCAGCACACAGGACATGTCATTCTCAGACAAGGATATTAATATGTTTTATAGCATGGCAGATGTAGGTATTAGTACATCAGATGGTGAAGGCTTTGGACTATGTCAGTTTGAGCAGATGGGTGTAGGTGTTCCGCAGGTCATTCCTGATATTGGCGGCTTCAAAGAGTTCTGCAACCCTGAGAATTCATCTCTTATTAAGCCGAGATTCCGTTACTATATGCCGACTGCATTCTCACCTGTCGGTGGTGAGGCATTTGCTTGTGACCCGCATGATATTTGCCTAGCAATGGAAGAATATATAAATGATTCTGATAAAAGACTGGCACATGGCAAGAAGGCACGTGAGACTGTGATGAAGTACAGCTGGGAGAAGGCATGTGAGCGCCTCGTCAAGCGCTTAGATGAGGAGAAGAAGGAACTCGATAATGAATAGACTTATACCATTCCTTAGCTTTCTTACTACGTGTAATAGCTGCGCGTACTAAATCAGAATCTGTTGTTTGTGCGGTCTTTCCGCCTAACAACAGGCTGCTTGTTCTTGCATAGCCCCATTGTTGCTGTGTAGCACCCGGGCGATGCCCTGTTCTCCAGGCTGCCATACCTCTATCATAAGACTTTTGTAAGAGATTGAGTGGAAATCCTGTAAACTTTGCTTTATCTTTAAGAGATTTTATGTTTGGATACTTACGATGCCAATTTGCCGTGTAGGATGATTTTTTCGTTTTGGCACCTTTGTCTGTCTGAAACCCGACGTAGGCTTTAGGATTTTTCCAGTCCAGTTTGCCAAATTTCTGAATTTCCTTCACGCGTTTTCTTGTTTTGTTTTTTGATAAAGTTCCAAAATATTTGGGAGGTAAATACATTTCTTCTTTATAGAGAGAAATGTCCCCTGCTTGTGGCTGTGATATGCAAACTCTACCGCCTGCGTCCATGACGCAACCTTTTGCTCAGGGGGGCGGCGCCTGCGGTTGTATGATGAAGGGCGGCAAGACGCGTAAAAATAACTACAGACGTAGTAAAGGCGGTTACAGAGCAACAGCTAAAAATCGCAAGTATTTGCGTATGTGGAAGCAAGGTAAATCAATCGGTTTCACAATGCTAGCCAGCCTGAAAGCAAAAGGACTCATACCGCGCGCATCAGGTGAAAAAATCGTGAGTCCAAAGTATAAATAAAATATCTTGATGTTTGTCAAGGCTTGACAATGTTTCAAGGTACTGTTCTTAACATTCCAAAAGAAGTGAAAGCAGACCCAGATAAAAAGGAATTTCGTACACGCTCCGGGTATCTTCCATCCGAATCTTTCAAATCACTACAGGCATCCATGCTCGAAAGCGGAGTTATCGCAACCGGGCGTGCTCTTCATTTTGCCGCCGATCTAGTTTGTAGCGGTGGTCTCACAGTCTTCATACAGCTCATCTGGGATTACGCTATACAACATGTCGGAATTGCATCCCCTCGCGTCTTCGTATATCTCAAAAAACGCGTTGCAGAAATCGACGCAATGATTGCTAAATATGCCGACGACGATCTGATCAAAGATGAAGAATTCCAAACACGTGTATCTGAACTTATCTATGTATTACATGAATGCCCACGACGAAGTAGACTTGTCTGGACAAAAGTTGGTCCCGAAACTCATCGAGACGGCTGGCTCGCAAATGTAGCCTCCGCACCAGAAACACAGGCTCTTAAGAAAATATATCAGCACGGAAGCGACTTAATCGCCTTACGAACAGTTGGATGCGAATTTTTGAAGGCTATCAGTGAAGGTTCAATTGAGAAAGCGCTTTTCTGGGTTAAATGGACACTTGAAGAAGAGATAAAAGTTAGAAAAGAAAATGGTGGTGGTCTTACATCGGTTCAGCGTGGATCTGCAAATATAAAAGGAAAGGCAAAAGCCGACGTTATTTACTACTTTGGTGATTTGTGTGCAGAAGCCTATAAGGATTTTGCGCACAGATCTATGATTCGCATGCACGAAGAATTCCAATGTCTCTTAGATCTATTTAAAGGTGCTGACCCTCGATTTACAGGAAAACATAGAAAAAACATATTAGGACTTCTTGTAACTATATTATGTGAAGTTCCTCGCTGGAAAGTTCCGGCTGCGCCAGTCCTCATTAAAGATCCAGTCACGTTATCTAGAGCAATTAAACAAAGTGGGAATTTCTTCAAGGAAGTTATGATAAATCCAAAGGTTAGTCTCGTCGGAAAAAACATTTTCAAAGGCGGTAAAATATCGGATACAGCAAAACTCAAAGTCATTAAACTCAATGGTCTTGAACAACATTTTGACGCATATGAAAAAGCCATGGAAGATTATATGAATCATTAATAAGATGGCGTATGAGGTCGCATGTACTATACTTGGGCATGGAAATGATAGTCTTGAAAGAAAACCAGTTCCTAAAGGATGCTGTATTGTCACAGCTGTTCTCTGTGGAGAACCATCCATCGTAGAAATAAATTTAAAAGCGATTAATAAGTTGTTTAAACAAAATGACGAAGATACGAAAAAACACATCATGAATCCGCGTAAATATCAGAAACAATTGGAAAAAGAACTCGGTTTTGAAATCCATATTGCAGAAGGTAATAAAAATGAAGAAGCAAACTTATTTGAATTTCAATTGTTTTTAGCAGGAACAAACGACGATGAAAGCACATCCTGGTTAACAAAATCCGGTTTATATGAATATCCAATCAAAACGAAACGGAGATTTATTATTGGAGAAGAACTCGATTCATCCAATCTAGAGATTGAAGACCTTGAAATGGCGTTTGAAGAATCAGTGTATCCTACATTTGATGAACTCAAGGCTGTTTTACCTAAAAAAGGGAAAGTGCCGTTTAAAATGGTAGATGAACTTTTTGATGAACACTTTCCTGCAGATAGTGATAGCATCTTGAAACGATACCAAGATAAAAATGTTCCGGTAATTTTGTACAATTTTGTTTGTCGTTCTCAAGGCGCGTCCATCTTCCAAATGGAATTGCGTTCTGAAACTAAAAAGATTGCCGGATTGAGAAGAAAATCTGCAAATCAAAATCTTGCCGGACGACTAAAAGCTAATGTTCAACAAAAGGTTGAAAATAAATTTACTAGAGGGAGAGCGGCAGCGGCTTCAGAAGGAGAAAAACGCAGGCAAACTAGAAAAACCAGGCGATAAATGTAAAAATTGAAGTAAATTCCTTCCATGATGTTATCATACAACATGGAATCAATTGTAATTAAGTTGAAGACTGCGTCTGACGCATACTATAACACAGGTCAGCCAATTATGACCGACGAGGAGTATGACGAGTTACGCGATAAGTTGGAGGCAATGTTTCCTACTCATCCATTCTTGACATCTGTCGGTGCCACCCCTCGTGGCTCTACGGTTCGCCTCCCCTTCTGCATGCCATCTCTCCAAAAGATTAAGCCCGGAACCGGAACGGTCGAGAAGTTTGCTGGAAGAGCCACAACGTTTGTAGCCAGTGATAAGCTTGATGGTCTCAGCGCGCTCTGGACTTCCGGCACTGGAAGTCTCTACTTACGCGGCGACGGCGAGGACGGTGTAGAGATTAAGAACTACGTCAAGCATATTCAGGGTCTTGTAAATACTGTTCGCTGTGTTGTTCGTGGCGAGATTATTACACAGGGCGAGACAAGGGCATGGGTGAATGGAGTTCTTCACCACAGTTCCCCGAGTCCTGCAGATGCAAAGAAACTCCACTTTGTCGCCTACGAAGTTCTTGAACCAGCTGGACTGAACCGCCTTGCCCAGTTTAACTTTCTCGAAATTCACGGGTTTGAAATTCCTTGGCGCGCCGCCATTCCCAGCCGGGATCTTACAGATTCTACACTTGAAGCCTTGTTTCGGAAGCGCCGCCAGGAGAGCAAATACGCTACCGATGGAATTGTCGTCGGTATAGACTGCGTCCCCCAGTGGCAGACTCTGGGAACTACCTCTAGTTTGCCGAAGGACTGTGTAGCATTCAAGATGGTCATCTCCGATCAGTGTGCTGATACAGTGGTAAAGCAGATTCTCTGGGCGCCTAGTTACCAGGGCTACATCATTCCTCGTATCCAGATTGAGCCTGTTCAGGTCAAGGATGTGCGGATTGAGTTTATCAGTGGACACAATGCGAAGTTGCTTGTAGAGAAGCGTCTCGGCGTTGGAGCCCGCATTCGGATCAGAAGAAGCGGCGACGTAATTCCTACCGTGGATGCTGTACTTGAGGGATCCGATACGATCCCGTTTCCCAGCGCATACGAGTGGGACGCGACTCATGTACATATCTGTGTACCGAAGGATCAGGCTGCAACAGCGGAGACACTAGCTGTTAAACTCAGTCACTTCGCGAGCGCACTCTCAGTTCCAAATCTTGGTCCCGGTCTTGTAAAGAAGTTGGTCGAGTTTGGATATACGACGCCTCGTATGCTTATGGAGCTCAGTACAGAGAAGTGGTGTGAAGCGATCGGTAAGGGGAACGGTGTAAAAATTCAGAAGGCGTTTATAGATCGGGTTCGCTCAGCGAATGAAATGGAACTCATGATTGCATCGAGTCTTATGCCGCGTGGCGTGGGTGAGACCAAGTTGACTATCCTCTTCCAGAAGGAGCCTGATTGGAAGAAGTGGTCTCTTACAACTCTTACAGGACTACAGGGCTGGAGCAATGAATCTTTGAGTGATTTCTTGACGCTGCTTCCTCGGTACGAGGCGTGGCGTAAGGAGCAGTTTCCCATGACTGTTGTGCCCGTCGGCGTTATTGCTCCTCTTCCAACTGTAACAAAGACAAATGCAAATCTCTTTATCGTAGTCACTGGATTCCGCTCTGCTGAATTCGAGGCTGCCTGCCTACAAAAGGGAATTGTACTCTTGCCTTCGCTCACAAAGCAGGCACAGGTTCTGGTAACAGCCGGATCCGATAGTAGCACAAAAGCAAAGAAGGCAGGCGACATGGGTATCCGGATCTTGGAGCGCAGCGCATTTGAAAAGGAATATCTCAGTTCAGCCTAGAAAGAATGCCGTCGGCACAAAATATAACAAATAGTCTTTCGAATACTGCAATAATGACTCCTACAGAAACTATTACAAATATGACAAAAGAAATTGATTGGATGGGAATTCTTAAATGGGTTGGAATCTTTTTACTCGTCGGTCTCATCATAGGATGTATTTATATCGCCGTTTCACAAAATAAGCTCATAGCAACACCCCAAAATGTTGCAAATAATGCCTTTACACAAAAGGGCGCCGTTGATACAAATCTTGCGCAATTCTATACATCACATGCTGGTGTTAATACAGCACTTCCTGTAGAACTTGGCGAGCCTCTACAAACAAATGAAAAATGTTTCATTAATTACAGTCCGCTGACTGTTCAACACGCTGGATTTCTTGGACCTAAGGTTAATGGTGCCTACGGAGAAAAAGACGCTGTGACAATGGCTCTTAAAACGGGCGCCAGATGTTTTGTACTCAATATAGATTATTATGGAAATGATACAACACTCAATGTAGATCTCTTTGGAAATCCCAATGAACCTATACTTCTTTACAGGGATAGCAGTAATGTAATACGGTCTACAAATGCAGGCGATATCGGTAAGATTGCCCAGACACTTGCGGATCTCGCCTTCGGAAATCTTGTAAATAATCCCAATGATCCCTTAATCGTCGTCTTATATTTTGTAAATACACCCGACCCGAAATCGCAAGATTATATTCCCTTTCTTTCCAAGGTTGCCACTAAATTACAACCGCTTGTCCCCTATCATTTAGGGCAAACATCAGAGGGAGATTATCACCGCCAAACAAAACAAAACGATATTCCGTATCAGCCAATCTCATCATTTGAAAAGAAAGTGCTCTTTTTTGCTAATGTAGATACATCTGTCTTCAGAACATCGACGTCCAAGTATTCGCCTGCCGCTGATCTCGATTATTTAGTAAATCTAACAATTTACAAAACGTCTACAAATTCGCTCGGCTCAACGACAACTGCACCGACAACAATACCCAGAGGAGTTATTGATACCATTGAATTTTTTAGTAGTATACCGACCGATCAACAAGCGAACACTGTGGGTAAGACAAAATTAGCCTGGACAATGGCGACAGGTGATTCGGGCGAGAATCCTTCCTTCATTACACTCAGATATCTTGAAGAAACACTCGGTATTCAGAGTGTCCCACTCTTTATCTGTGAAGAAGGTAAGTTTACAAGTCCTGTAAAAACAAAAGGCGCAGTGGCAGTAACGGCAGCACCAACAGAACCTGAAAGCTCCAAAGAAAATCAACTCGGCTATCTCCTTTCCTATTGGTCAAAGGTTAGTTACCGTCCTAAACCAAAGGGAATCCGCTTCGTCAAGCCTGATAACTTTACACCTGCAAAACCCAGCCCGAAAGTGGATGCGATGGGAGGCGCAGTTCAATCTCCTCAATAAGTAGTATGGAGGAGGATGTACAAAAGGCTCCCTTAAAAAGTTCTTTTTTATATAGAGGTTCTATACAAAAAGAATTAAAACGTCTTGAAGATGCGATTGATCAAGCGGACGATATTCTTCATTACGAAACTGCTCATAACCCCGAACTTCTTTACGCCACCGACATTGTAGAAAATTTCCTTCGTAGAAAGCGTCGTGTATGTTACGGCGGCACTGCCATCAATGCTATCTTACCAGAAAACATGAAATTTTATGATAAAGATAAGGATCTCCCCGATTATGACTTTTTTTCACCGAATCCTCAAGATGATTTACTTCTTTTAGCAAAGGACTTACAACATGCGGGATTTACCGAAGTAACAGAGCGTATCGGTATTCATGAAGGCACTCATAAACTTCTTGTAAATTTTATAGCTATTGCTGATATTACATTTATGAATCCTGATCTTTACAAAATTGTACATCAAAGAGCATTAAAAAAGGATGGAATTTATTATGCAGATCCCGACTTTCTTCGTATGAATATGTATTTAGAGTTGAGCAGACCGAGAGGACAAGTTACACGATGGGATAAAGTTTACGAGCGACTTCTTCTTTTGAATAAAGCATTTCCTCTCAAAGCAAAAACAAAGTGTACTACACTTCCTCGGAGTGCATCAATACCAATAGAAATTCGCGAAAAACTCTTAGGATTTCTTTTGAATAAACATCGTGTGCTAGTGGGCGCAGAAGTTGCGGCGCTCTATTCATTTTCTATGCGTTTTACGAAATTTAAGTCTCCGGGTGTACAATGGTTTGTTAAGAATGGAGGTACTGTTATTTTCTTAAGTCCTGCACTCGTTCAAGATTCATTTGAAATCAGAGAACTTCTTGGAAAAGAAATTACAGAGATCGGAGTTGTTAAAGGGCTCGAAGGAGGTATTCTTCCCAATCGTGCTGTAGTGCGGTGTAATGGAAAAGCTGTTGCTATGATGATTGAAGATCAAGCGTGTCATTCCTATAACACAATTCATCTTAATGGCAATAAAGAACTTCTTGTTGGAAGTTTTGATACACTCTTGACATTTTACTTGGCAATTCAGATCTTTACAAAAGATCATCTCTTTTTTGGATATTCAATCGCCTGCTTATGCCAAAAACTTATTGAACTCTCCTCGGAACTTCGTAAGAAAGATAAGGCGTTTTTCCCAGCGTTTTCCATTCAATGTAGTGGATATCAAAAGAGTTTTCCTACCTTGCTCAAAGAGAAAGTTGCTCGTATTTTGAAGATGAAGGAAGAAAAAGGAACGCGTCGCTCTAAGAGTAAAAGTAAAGGTACTCGGAAACTACCTATTGATATTGAAGGCTAAATAAATCTGTAAATGATTCGGATTGCGGTGGTGTCACATCACCCGCTTCTAATTTTGCTTTTAAAGCTAGAAGTTCTTTTAAAAGGTCTTTTCCTTTTTGAAGTAAATCAGTGTAAGATAATTCTCTGAGAGCAATTGGTTCTATGCTTTTTGACTTGTAATTATTTAATGCCGTTTGTAACTTAGCAAGTTTCTCTTTGCTTTTTACATTGAGAGCTTCAGGTGTTACATCTTCCGGTAGCATACAGGTGGGAACCTGACTCGCGCGTTTTTTTGTGGCATCTTGGGGACTACATACATCTTCAAATGATTCAAAGATCTTTCCAGGTGCGGGTGTCGGAGGGACAGTTGACAAGGATGATTTAACTTGTTCCAAATTCGACTGAAGTGTGGCTGTACTGTACAAAAGTGTCGCATACACGTCGGCTAGATATGTATCAGACAGACTCGAAAGAAAATTGAAAATGTCTTGCGGCTCTTTAGATGATGGTACAACTAAAGAACATGAAAGTTTTCCTCCTGGAATATGTTTTTTTACTTCTTTGTCGGCTTCATCCCGGGCTGCTTGACCTTCCAATGGATTAAAGGAGAGGACAACTGAATCATAAACAGGTTGGAAAAGAGCACAGACTTCGCTTATATGATATGGCTGAAAGAATGCTTGTAAATCAATATTATCTGTTTTTGTTATATCAATAAATGTATCTTTACTTGGACTTAATGATACACCGAGCAAAATACACAAAAGTATAACAAACCAAATTGCAATGTAAATATATTCGTTCCACCAGCTCGACTCCATTTTTTTCTAGTGAGAAATTAGAATGCCAACTCGTAATTTTGATTCATCACTTTTAACCCAGAGGAGACAAGCGAAAGCGCTCGCTGCGTTTTACACGAACGTTGTTGCTACTGGTACAACATTGAAGAGAGAGCAAACGAATAACCAAACAGCGAATGTCATTACGCAGAGAAATTTAGGTAAGTGCTATTGCACTACGGATGCGACGGCGAATCCTTATCAATTTAATCCCAGTAATTGTGGATGCACAAGATAAAAGTAAAAGTAAATCCGTAGATACCTATAGGATTCATGGGCGAAAGCCGTCTATGTTTATTTTGCTTAGAAAAAAGAACAAACCGACAAAAGATATTTTGTATAGAAAATCTCTTTAGTTGTGAATGTAGAGTTTATTGTCACAAGAAGTGTATTAAACAGTGGCATCGCTTCTGTGGCGACGATTTACAATGCCCGATATGTAGAAAATCAATTTATGTTCCTGTTCCTGTTCCCTTGCAACTTGTACAAGTTGTAGTTATTGATCTTACTGAGTATCGGCACAGAGAATTAATTAAAAATGTGATTTTTCTTTTTATGTATGTATATTTTTTTTTATATGTTCTCATTTACTTTACTTACCGCCTACCTTCTTGATGATCTTCTTGGCAGTGACCGTGGTCTTTACCGGCACCTTGACCGGCTCAACTTCCTCAGCCTCGTCCTCCTCTTCCTGGGGCATCATGGCGCTGAGAACTGACTGCTGCTGTGCGGGAGGAGCAGAGAATGCGGCATCATCCTCACCCTCATCCTCCTCCTCAGCACCAAGGGAAGAGAACTTGTTCGGGCTCGCGGCAGTCACAGGCGCAACCTTCTGCTGTACTACGACCTTCGGCTTGGGAGCCGGTACATCATCATCGTCCTGGAACGCATAACCACGGATATTGTCAGGCATCTTATCCATGCGGATCTGGAGCGCCTTCCATGACAGACCAAACTTGGAGCCGGCAAACCAGAGACTTGTGCACTGGATCACCGAGGTCACCTGAGAGCCCTTTACCAGGAGCTCATCGAGCGGAACACCCTTCAGCTCGTTCTTGTTCTCATCGAACAGCGTCACATCAAACTTGCCATCACGCTGCTTGAGCTGAACCTTCAGCGTGGGAGGATACGGCTTCACGTTTCCCTCGGCATCCTTCGACCAGCGAACAAGAGGCGTGTAGAACGCCTTGACGACATCGCGCGTAAGCTGCGCCTTGAACCATGTCTTGGAGTTCGCTACGCCCTGATCGATCATGTACTCATCGAGCGCAGTGAACATCTCATAAACCTGCTTGACCTTGGGATTTTCATCATAGCCACGCAGAGAGAGATCTACGCTGTACTTCGGAGGACCCGCCTTGTCAAACATGTTCATGCCATAGGGAACAGGGAGAGTAGCGATCTGAACGGATAGGTTCTTACGCGTATTCGCATCATAGGCGTAGTTTACATACGCCTGCTTCGCACCTGAGTCCAGCGACTTCAGAGGAGTGATAACGATATTCGCGCAATTAAAATTCTTAGGAGATACAATAAGATTGCTCATTCTAAAACTCGGTCTAGTGGAATTCAGGGCAAAAATCCGAATCAATTTTTGGACGGTTTTTTTCAATTTCCTGAATAGGTAAAAAAATGGCTATGAGCAGCAGTGAATTAATAAGAAGGCGTCAAGAGGAAGCACAATTGTATCTGGCTCGAAGAAAGCCGCGCGATGCGAGTGAAATAACAATGAAGAACCAGGCTCTTAATTCAGGTAATGTCTTTAATCGCGGCACTGGTGCAGCTATAGCGCACACTGAATCATTTGGCGCTTCTAAGAGGGGAATTGGAGAAACATTAGTAGCAGATGAATGCTCAAAGACTTTTGTAACAACTGGTAATCAGACCAATTCTGGATCTCTCGGTCTTCTTCAAGCGAGACAGAAGTGTGCTGTTTGCAGTGATCCCGATCCTGCCTTCTTTCCTGGTATTGCTCTCACTGTAAATCGGTATGATCGCTCTAAAGCTCCGTTTGCTCAGTATGCGACTGATGCGCAGCAGCCTGCGTGTAAAGTATGTAATAGATTCTACTTTCCTAGCGCGGGGCAACCAAACGCGTGTTTATGTACAGATACTCCCGAGAGTCTAATCTCGATGCGTTTTAAAACACAGCATTAAGTAAGATGAAACAAAGAACTAGTTATTTGTTTGCCACTGGTGTACTTATTGTAGTAATTGTGTATCTTTTGTACAGATATGCTATTAATGGTTTTCTTTATATAAGTGGAGATGAGGCGAAGGCTAAGATCGCTGCAAAAGAAATTGATACAATTGTTGATGTAAGAACAAATATTGAATATAATTTAGGTCATGCTCCAGGTGCTCTTCATTTACCTACTGGTGAAATAGAACAGAAAGCATCCTCCGTTTTACCTGATAAAACTGCGCGGATTTTAGTCTATTGTAATACAGGTCAAAGGGCGCGGGCTGCATCAGAGAAACTTTACAGTATGGGTTATAAGAATGTACGTTATATTGCTGGCACGTATTTGTCTTTACGATAGGTTAAGCAGGGATGCTTTCTACAACCCACGGATAGGCTTCTGTCGCTGATTTTGATACAGATGTAAATCCTATAATTACATATAAGGCACCGAGCGATCTCTTTGTCTTATCTTCAGATGTATCTATAATTCTTCTTATGATCTCCAGGTTTTGCTTACGCCACCACTGTAGATCATAACGCCCTCCTTGTACTTGATCTGGGGTCCAACGGAAAAGACGAGTTTGATTCGTTAAACAACCAGGGACAATTGCTATTTTTTCTTGCGGTGAAAGACCTAATCTGTATGTCCATAAGTTATACAAGTATTTATAGAATCGTTCATGATCAAGAAAACTCATTGATTCAAACCACTGAGGTGATGCTCTGTATCCAAGACTATCAAGTTTGATAAACGCATTCAGAACTTTTTCGTTCCAGAGTTGTTTCGAATTCAGATTATCTTTGACGGGGTAGAAAATAGGAAGTTTTTGGGCTGTTAGTTTGGCAATTTGGTTTTTGATTTTTTCCAGATTCGTGTCTGAGAAAGCCTCTCGTGTATAGGGATTCCGTAAATGGATATCCTCTAAGAGCAAATGATTCAGACTGCGAAGATCAAATGTCCAGCAGCTCTTCTTCGAATCAATGAATGAAAAGTAGTAGTGCTGAGGTATATTTTCAATTGATTCCAGGCAATAGATTTCTGTATCGTTTTGTGAAATTGATTTTACAAAGAAGGATGGTCCGTGTGTATGCGCCCTATGATAGGGAAGTCTCTTCTTCCAGAACGCTTGAATTTTTGCAGCAAAAGCATGTTCCTTTCGTGTATGAACATGATCACATTCCGTTTTTTTAGAAATAAAACGGAGTGGATTTTTATAATGCCTGTGGCAAAAATCTATGTGCGTTGCGGTAAAAGGGCACTGAACGTTAGGAAACTTCCGACTCTTAACGTTTTGACATACTCTTTCGGAAGGCATCCTCTTTGTTTCTATTTGTTAATCGGGTATGTTCCGTGTTGCCTTAAAGAGGAACTTTTTTTACGCATATCTGTAAACCCCCGCGATTGAGTCATCCGGTTTCGAATTTCAAAAAATAAAAGTTTTTGTGTTAAACCTACGGACGTTTTTCAAGGAAAAAAAACAAAAATTGAGCGGTTTGAATCCTAGAAATTGCGTAGTGCGTTTGTTTTAGATGAATTCTTCCACCGGTACTAGTATAACGATGAGCTCTGTCCCTGTTGTTGCTGCTAAGCGTAGTGTGTCTAAGAAGGTTGAGGCGGTTGTAGCGCCTGTAGTTGCGGCTGCGCCCGCGCCGGTTGCGGCGGTCGCGCCTGTCGCTGTTGCTGAGAAGAAGGTTGCCAAGACCAAGGCGACCAAGGCGCCGGTTGCGGCTGCGCCTGTAGTTGTTGCGGCGCCTGTAGTGGCGGCTGCCACGACCGAGTCTGCGCCGGTTGCGGAGGTGCCGGCGACGACGCTCGATGATGACCTCAAGGTCGTTCTCGGACGCCTCACGGGTCTCCGCGAGGTTGTCTCCACGATGATCACTGAGGTCAAGAAGCTCGAGAAGCGCGTGCACCGCGAGATCAAGGATGCGCGCAAGCGTCGCCGTCGCGTCAAGGTCGAGGGTGAGGAGGGCGCCAAGCCGCGCGGTCCTTCCATTTTCGAGATCCCCACGAAGGTCACGGAGGAGCTCTGCGTCTTCCTTGGCAAGCCCAAGGGCACGCTGATCTCCCGCTCAAACGTGACGCGTGAGATCAACAACTACGTGAAGGAGAAGAACCTGAAGAACAAGCACGACATCAAGCCTGATGCTGCGCTCAAGAAGCTGCTCCGCCTCACGGATGCGGACAACCTCACGTACTTCAACCTCCAGCGCTACCTCAACACCCACTACGTCAAGGAGCCGAAGGTCGTCGCGCCTGTCCCTGCGTAAACCGAAGGTAACCGTGTAAGTAACTGTGTAAACATCTTATAAACAAATAATTAATATCTTTTCACTTGATTAGCTCTTTTGCTAGTTGATATTTGGTCGATTAGCTCAGTCGGTAGAGCATTCGGCTGTTAACCGAAAAGTCGTGGGTTCGACCCCCACATTGACCGTCCCCCTCTTTTTTTACAGCGTCTTACGATGTAAAAAAAGAATTTTGATCTTAGATATCTACTGTTTAGTAGGCGTGTCCGTGTCCGACGCGCGCGACGACAATGTTGTTGGGGGCGGCTGAGGCAGTTGAGTTCGCTGACCATGTAACCATGTAGCCCATTCTTCCAGCACTGTCCTGCTCTGTAAGATTGTTAGAATCGCTGCCAGTTCCCGTCTGTCCAGAAACCTGCATGACACGCGTGAGCACAAGGTAGAGGAGCGGGGGCGTCGCGCCCGTGCTGCCCTGCGTAAGGATGTAGATATTCTTACCCATATCCTTGTAAACAGTGCCAACGACAGTCGCGTAGCGGGTTGTGAAGCCGGCTAAGCTGCCACCCAGCGCCGCCGCAGCTACTACTTGGGTGGTAGTGCCGAATACAAAGTTAGTGCCAGTCGCGCGAACCAAGCCGTTCGCCGCCGTAACAGCCGTCAAGCCCTCCAGAAGGGTCGCTGAGCCGATCGTGGCATCTGAGAAAAAGAAGCCCGTAGTGGCGAGAGTAAGGAGCTGAGATCCACTGCGAGGAATCTGAGAGAGACCAGATAATACAGATGTCATTTCTTATATATTCATACAAAAGAAAATATTTTTACGCAGCAAATCAAAAGAACTTTCTTGCAGCCAAGAATTCATCTACCGTACTTCCGCGAAGAAGCTCAGATCGTTTCAAAAGAACCTTCTCCAAAGATCCATAGAATCGAAGCAATGAAATTGCATGGCTCGCCGGAACTCGGCGAAGCTCTGGCGCCTTTTCATACCCGGAGAGAATTGCCACATCTCGCCAAGAATCCGAACGAATACCAAGTTGCTTTGAAATAGCCGAACGCCTAAACTCTTGTACATCCTTTGTATCTTTCATAATTATCCATAATCGTTCAACACCGCCCACAAAATAGTCCATATCATTGCCTAACACTACCTGTATTTCGTTCTGGGCATTCATCTCCATTAAATCGGCATCCGCTTCTCCCTGGCTGAACCGGACTTCATAGCCTTTCTCTTTTGCCATCCGGACGAACTGCTCTCGGAGTTCCCTGTAAACCGCCCACGATTCACTTTCATATTGAAGTACTTTTGATTCTAGTACTGCTCTAGCATCTGTCGCAAGATCTTGGGAGCATGGCTCTAGCAAGAAAGCTTTGAGAGCAATAGCCTGTGTATAGGCAGCTTTTCTCTGATTCTTTCGTAATTGAAGCTCCTGTTGTTTTTCTACCGGAGGAACACCATCCACAACAAAGATTGGTGTGTGCCGACCATTAGAACAAAGTGTTTGTATAAATGTAAAGAGTTCTGTTAGATTCTCCTTGTATTTATAAAAGAGTGCATAGGTATCAATACCAATAATGAGAGGTTCTTCTGACTCGGGATGAATGGGTACAGCATAGCATTTGATACATGAATATAAACCACGTATTCCCATTTAGCGCTTTTTTACAGATAGATTAAAGAAAGAGAAATCAATTTTCAAATTAAGTGCAGAGCGTAATATGTGTAAATCGTAGAGACTTCGAACTGAATGAGCGCGGTGCCGGTAAATGAATTCGCAGTTGGTTCAAAACTATTTCTCTAGCAATAGTATATCGCCAAGCATAATTATTTGGTCCTTGTACAGCATGATTGCGTCGTAAAAATTCATTCTGATCTGCAATCCATTGAGTCTGAAATTTCCAAAGCCGTTCAGCCTTTTGTAGAGATCCTTCAGACTTTATTGCAACAAGGAAAATCTCAGCCCATGTTTCTGTTCTTGCCTCGCGCATAACGAGTGACTCAGACTGATCATCCAAACAAGCAGCATGAGACATTTCATGGAGAAGAACACGAGTTGCTTCTTCTCTTCTGTAGATTACGATGGCTGATGATGTACAGGGTATTGTATATCCGCCGTTAATGTGTGCTGGACCGACTTCAAGACCTCGTTCGGGAGCCGTTCGTTTTAATTCAGATGGAAACCAAAAGATACGCCACTGTGTACCGTCATTAGGTTTTCCATACCATTGAAATACACGAGTCCATGTAGACCAATCAGGTTCTACCTTTTTATTTTTTGGCTGAATCCATAAGACACGCGCTAAAGGGCATTGTTTACAGCGCATAACCGAGTGTCCTTCCTCTAAATCCTTCCATACAGATGCACGTAAAAGTAAAGGATCAAATACACTTTCATCCGTCTGTCTTTTGAACTCCTCCACGTCGTTTTGGAGCGGGCTGTCGTTTTGCCACTGTAACGGTGGTAATTGGAATAGGAGTTGGGCTTGGATCACACATGTCTGAACCAGAGGGTTCATTCTCTACAGTAGCTGAAGACAAAGACTCTCGTAAATTTAGAAACATCATCTCCCATAGAAGTGGTATCCGATAACTCGGTATCGTTTGACCTGCTGCAGTAGCTTCCTGTCTCGCTAATACATCTAGAGCTCGTAAGCGCTTCTCTTCTGATATCGGGAGTAAGAGAAGAACATCAAGTAAAATATGAATGGCTTCAACCCACCGCAAATTTCGCATTAAACATTCATAAAGAAAAGCGCGAATTTGCGTCGTCTCAGATAAGACAGGCGGACCCAATGAAGACCACTGTAGCAACTTCAAGCGAAAAATATCAGCCCATGTAGGAAGAAGAGGATTTGCTAGAGAAAGCTTATAATTTTCTAATGCTCTATCGCCGCCGCCAACTGGTATCTCCAAGAAATAATCATTTAGTCTTAAAGGAATGGGCATCTCTGATGTAAACCATACTGAGACATCTCTACCACATTCTTCAAGTAAAGAGTGTAAAAGAAAACATGATTCTGTACTTAAAAGATGCGCATGATAAAAGACAATAATGCGTGAACCACGACCCTGATGCCCAGCAAGAACTTGTGAGCCGCTGCCCCAGCGCTGTAGAATCGGTCTTAGGTAGATCTTATCTTGCATTGACATGCGCGCAATGTCAAACCCAACGTGTATGTAAGAGAATTCATAAGGGATCGCGTTCTTTTCTGAAGTGGGACCGGCGTCATCCTCTTCATCAGCTGTTGTAGAGATTTCTGTACCATCGCCCTTTGAATTCTGTACATGAAAGAGTTTCTTCTGAATTGTAAACGGCATACCTCTCAGCCTGGCAATTTGTTGTAAACCTTGTACAAGTTGTGTCCTTTTACCTGTGCCGCTGCCACCTCTCCATGATATATTAAGGGAATCCATTGATCTACACTTAGGTGGCGACTTCGGTTTATATAGCTTGGGGTTAAACACCTATGTCCAAGTTGAAAACAATGGAGTGGGCAGTCCCTTTACAAAAAATAGACGTAAATAAAATAAATGTCGGTCAAATCCGATATGGAGATAAACCTTTAGCACCTCTAGCATATTACGATGGACCAATTCATCTTCCATCTGTAAATATATTGCTTCCTGCACTTCTTGTTAAGGATTACGATCCGCAAACAGGAAGACTTAAATTAGCCATTCAAGATAAATCAGATGTATTACATATACTAAGTTCAATTCAAGAAACACTTCTGAAAATTGTCTTTCAGAAGCAGACTGAATGGTTTCCTGGTTCTCGAAAGACATCAGAAGAACTTCATGTATTTTTTCAACCGTTTGTAGAAAATAACATCATCAATTTATATTGTCCATCGAGCTGTACAGGAAATATAAGTATTCCTATTTGGAAAAACGGAAACTGGTTACGAGGAGTGAGTCCAGGTATGTTTATAAAAGGTGATACGATACGCGTCGGTCTTCGCATACAAGGTATCTCATTTCAGCAGAATCAAGAAGCAGATCTATGGACCGGACGATTCCGTCTTCAACATAAGATTCTACAGGTATTCTGTTGCGCAAAATCATGATTGCGTCAAGACTGCTATACTTACAGCCATAATGCTCAAAAACAGATTGAATGTCATCATTATAATTGTGAAAGGAACAAAAGAGGCGCTACTCGTTTGTATGTAGTAATAGAAGAGAATACCTAAGAAAATAGCCGTAAGTAAGTTGACTGTTGTTAGAATCGCAACATGCTTTTGTAATTCATTACGGCTATTTTGATTACCTGATGACGAGTAGCCAATATATCCGACACTTGTCGCAACTGAAGCTAGGACTACGAAAATAAGTATGTAGGGAAGTAGTTCTTTGATGTCCATCTACTAACGGCTAGCAAAAAGATTAAATATTGTTGTTTGATGTAAACTTACTATTAGTTGGCAATACATTCCCCATATTTTTAGGTCCTGACATACTATTAACCTGTTTTGTGACAGAATCCAGTGACATCGATTGTGAATCATTCATTGTAAATAATATATAGAGACCAAAGCCAATTACAATCATAAACATCGGAGCAAAGATATATCTCCAATAATTCTGTTGATCGATCTTTTTGGGGGCAGGGTCAGCCATTCTCTCATCTTAGAGTAGAAAGATGGGAAAGACTAGAAAAAATAAACAAACAAAAACAATACCGCCTCCTGGACCATGTCAGTGTCACCCTCGTGTCGGGTCATCACGTCCTTCCTATGGCTGTTTGCCTCCAGATGTCTTACATAACATTGCGCAAAAGACAGGTTTAAAAACTCAAGGAAAACAGCCTGAACAGATTCGGAGAGATCTGGAACATAAATTCAAGGTGTCGGAAGGTGCCGAATACAGTTTTTTAGCAGCAGCGCCTATTAGTCCAACGGAACGAAGCAACTATCAAGAACACTACTTGCGCCCCAAAATGCCAGATGAATGGAAGAAAGACCCCGTTCAATGGCTAGACAGCACAAATATTGAAAAGGTAATGAAACAATATGAGGAAATGGATCCCAAATTCGAATTTATGGGTCCTTTCCCTATTGATTTTGCAGCGCCCGATCCGTACAAAGGAGGCGGCAAGTGTCTCATCCAGGAAATGTGTAGTATGCGAATCACGGAATCACTTAAGAAAGGTATTCAAAAAATCGGTATTATTTACAATCTGGATCCACACTACAAAGGCGGCAGCCACTGGATTGCCAACTTCATCGATATTCCAGCACACAGGTGCTACTATTTTGACTCGTATGGAATGAAACCACCGAAGCAAATTGCAACGTTCATGAAATGGCTAACTACGCAAGATTCATCTCTACGACTCGCCTTCAATGCGCGCCGTTTTCAGTTTAACGGTTCAGAATGTGGAATGTATTCCCTGTATTTTATTATCCAAATGTTAGCTGGTGATAACTTCCGAAAATTTTGTCGGAGAGCACCCCGAGATTCTGCAATGCTTGATTTGCGGGATTGTCTCTTTTCTACATAAAAACAAATGGCGCGTAGTGTCCTAAAATGAAATCCCTGTACTCTCAATAGAATGTCGTCAGTACAAGGGTTTACGAATCCTCAAAATGAAAAGATGCTGAATAGTTTACTTTACCAGGACTTTCAGCGTCGCCTGGGAGGCGATTTAACGGAAAAGCAGAAAGAACGCCTCGTAAAGACTATTCGGCACTATATGGGCGAGATCAATCAAGCACTTCCCCAAGCCGCTGTTCAATTGAAAAATAAGGAAGTCTTGACTGCAGTCGTTCCTGATTTTCTCTCCTATGTTCGCCGTAGCCAAGTCACTGTACAACAAGAAGATGAGACTATGCGCCAAGATATCGGTACTCGTTTCTCTCAGTTACAGAATGAGCGGAATCCGAAGAAACCTGCCGTTCCTGCGCCGCCGGATTTTCGTATTCCTCTCGACAATGAAGAACCTGTATCCATGAGCATCTTTGCGCAGATTAAGAAGCAGAGAGAGGAAGAAGCACAACAGTCTGATGAAATGCTGAAATCACGCATTAATGCGGATCAGAACTATAATTCTATGCAGGGACAGGCACAAGTGCAGGATCAACTTGTACTCTCAACGCGCGAAACATCACGCATGGCTGCGCAAAGAGAATCAGCATCCGAACTGGCTTCTCGTATGATTGCTCCTGATCCTCGTCGTATTTTTATGAAGGATGTACTCGATGGTAATCCCGCCGGTCAGCAAAATCAGGGGACATCTCTAGAAAGTTTGCTACGTCCTTCGTCCTATGATGCTGATAATAGTGCCGCTGGCAATGCCACACTCGCTCTTCCGTCTGCTAGAACAACGAGACCTTCAAGACCCCAGGATAATATCATTCCTCAAGATGACGTGTTAACCTACAAGGAGAATGAATACAACTTGTTTATGTATAGTGCAGATCGCGACTGGCTATCTGGAAACCCGACACTTCAAAACAGATACAATTTCACTGTAAATTTTGATCCCGCGAATAATCGGGCTGGGCAACTCTTCGGTGTTAATGCTGCGGCATCAATCAAGTTCAAGAATATCACACGCATTGAATTCGTAAAGGCGATCTTGCCGGTTGAAGGTCTTGATTACCTTTTGAGAAAGAATGCCGCTTCAACGGCAGCCGTAAACTATGACGTTTCACTCAATGTAAATATTCTGAGCTTCCCCTATTTGAACTTGTACGTGAAGGAACTCGATACAAACAGTTACGGCACCGACTACAATTT
>Ga0136642_1000467_pt1 | contig 21444 bp, 18 predicted proteins | sample LowCatLa1302831Y_FD_115313 | JGI IMG/M metagenome (GOLD analysis project Ga0136642, IMG submission 115313) | Freshwater microbial communities from Lower Cathedral Lake, Yosemite National Park, California, USA - 13028-31Y | ecosystem: Environmental > Aquatic > Freshwater > Lake ... | reverse complement strand
GAACAGAACAGAAGACCAGACCGCGAATCTTTGATTATAATTATAGTAGGGTAGTGAGGGGCATCTGTGGCGTTATTGGCAACTTCAAATAATCCTAACCCTAGTTTTCCAACGGCAGTCGGATCAATGGGTAACGGACATGGGTCCACCTGCACACAGACGGCGAAGCTTCGATTACAATTATGTTCGGATCGAGAGGGGAATCCGTAGCGTTACTGGCCTTTTCAAAGAATCCTAACCCTAGCTTTCCAACGGCTGTCGGATCAACGGCGAACGGACATGGCTCCTCCTGCAAACACGACCGCCGCGTTGTACCGACACAAGAACAGAACTTCCCACACTTGCCCATCCAACACGGTCGGAAGCAGACCACCCCCATCGATACCCACCCGCAGCACAAACTCGTTTGAAGAGTTCATCGTGTCCACGCCTGTATGCGAACCAGACACCACTTCCAGAGCCTGCCCCAACGCGAAACGACCAGGCAGCGTATTCAGCAACGGCTGTCCAGAGGATTGTGCACTAAACGGGCTGCCAACCACAAAAGCGTTCGCCCCCGAGAATGCGACGCCAGTGCGGCCCATGAAAGTGTACGGGTTTACCAGTCCCTGACCCACAGCGGAGGCATCGTTAATGTAGCCCAAGCCTAGCGATTCCCGTGTCAAACTAAACCATTCGGTGGCACCCGAATTCAGCATTTGGGAACCATCAATAAGCCCATAATTGTCCTGGCCAACACTGGTAAACGCAGTTCCATTCACCACACGCGTATCCGTGTTGAACGCGCACGCAGGTGCAGACACCACGGTCAATCCCGTCTGGAACGCGGGGTACTGCTGCCCTCCTACAACCCAGTTCGACCAACGCAGGTATGGAAACTCAAACGTGTTCGTTTTGAAAGGGACCGTGAAATCTGCAACCTTGCCTTGATCACGGAACACAGCGGTGATGGAGGTGAGATCCTGCGCGGTGACACGGCCACGCAAGTCCAGCGTGTTGCCAGGGGAGATGCCAAGCTGGCTCATGTCGTACCGCACCGTCTCAAACGTCTCAAACGGCACGCTGTACCCAACCGCCTCCTTGCCCAGCAGCTTCTGCAGAGCATCCGTAAGGCTGCCGTCAGCGGCCAACGCGTCCACCCAAACTTGCGCGTTTGACAGGGTGTACCCACCACGCTGAAATCCGCCGGCAAGATTGCCGGGGCTGCGAGTAATTGCCCAGGGAGTCAGTTGACTGGCCAGTGAAGGACAAGTAATCCAACTTCCGTTTGTGTTCCATGCCGTAGAAGGATACGGACTTGAGGAGGTAGCCACACGAGTGGCGGGAGAGATTAGAGTACTCCAAAGCGAGCTGTACAAATTTCCAGGAATGAAAGAATACATGTTTGCAGCTGCGTAGCCAGCCGCGTCAACAGCGTACGCTGCGTTTGCAGAATAAAACTGAGTCATTGCATGGCACCGCTCCCAGGTCTCCAAATCAAACTCCAACGTGAGCACACTGCCCAGCACAGGCCAAAACTTCTTGGAACGACCAATGCCAAGACCACAGAGTGGAATTGTAAACGTCGCCCCAAGGGCCGCCTGCTTTACGGGAAACGGGAAATCGGCAGACAAATTGAGGCTTCCATTGTTAATGTCAAACTGGGTGTTGAAGGGTGTGCCAGGCCAAGTTTGACACGAATTGGACACCATGTAATCCATGTAATACCCCGCCATCATTCCATTTGTAAACATCCAATCGCGCGATGCGGTGAAGTAAATCAGGAAATGGTCCAGAATGTTAAAGTGGGAGATGTCCTCCAACAGCTGTCCATTGAGGCGCACACGGGCGGCCGACAACAGTGAGCTCGCACCGTCATCCAGCCAATTCAGATAGGGAAGGTTGTAGTACTTGCCAAGGACGCCGTTTGGAAACGAGTTACCAACCCCCTGCTGAGTATTTCCCGTAAAGTTTTGACTTACTCCAAAAAATGAAGCAAGTTTTCCATTGAACAGGGAAACGTAATCGAATCGCAGCCGCAGCGTGCTGAAATCGAGGAGCTCATCCGGGTTTGCCTGCACAGAAAAGGTCATCGTGGATGGGCCCGACAGTCCCGCCCCCTGCGGCACGAACGGACCTGCCTCCCGGGAGTACACCCGCATCGTCCGCCGTGACTTGATCATGGAACCCACGGTCCGTCCCTCCGACAGCCGCAGCTGTCGGTGAGGGGCGGGGCTATAGTCGGAGTGAAGCATGGTGAAGGGGGGTTTGATGCGGTGGAGGTTGTGTGCAGTGCAGGTTGAGTTGAGGCGCACGTTCCATGCGCACCCCTCCCTCCCCGCTCCTCGCATGTCCGACCGCTTTCCCACCGCACCCGCTCCCACCGCGTGTACGGATTCAACGTCTACTGGTAAAACATTTCAAGTTCAATCAGGATCGTTGAATTGCCTGCAAATTGAAACGGCAAGCCATACGTGGGGTCCAGCAGGGACACCCTGATTTGGGTCACAAAGCCGGACGCGTTCAGGTTGTGTACGGTTGGAACTTGGGTTTGAAAGTACAGGGCGCCGTACGCGGTCGGTTGCGGAGTCGCCGTTCTGGTATCCACCCATATAGGCAGCATGGGCACGTAATCCAATTTCACAACTTCGCAAACGGTAGGTCGGTACGCAAGTCCCGATTCACTGTTTAGAACGCAAGAAAGCGACAACAGTGCGGTTTGAGGAGGGGTCGGGTAACTAAATGGAACCGACGATGGAAATACTACACTTGGCCCGGGACCAATCGGATTGTAATAATCCGACAAGTTTTGCCAAGTAACGATTTGATCGTTGATACCACCTGGAGTGTCCGGATCAATGTACAGAACGTTCGTATTTACGGGCGCATTTGCAAACGTAACGCTCTTTACACGAAGACGCGTAGGTCGAACGAGCGGTTGATTCAATGTGACCGTAAATTCAGAGGTGAGCAAGTTTGTTGGTGGATACGGGGTTCCGATGGCTCCATACCTGCCCTGGATAGTCGCGTTTATCCAAGGTCCCCAAGACGGATCGCTAGCAGCGGACAGGATGAGCGTGCTCGGCTGCGACACGGAAGCGTTGGGTGTCGTCATTTTTACACGCAGCGTGCAACAAAGTGTAGTCACGCGGACCCTACGTCCACTGCGCGCGATTTAAGAATGTCTAGCTCCAATTCCGCCGACGACAGCTGCCCGCGTGAGTACTTCTCAAACACGCACGTTTTGCTGGCGCTCGTTGCCTCGATTTGTGCGAGCTTAGCTACGGTCGCGCACACATTGATCCGTCGAACCACGGCATCAAGTTCCAGAGTCTCTGAATGTTCCGACGAGGAACGGGCAGCTTCGGAGGGCAACGCAAGTCCCGCAGTTTCAAGTACTTCGCCCCGTCGATCTTTGCGCCTTCAGTTGCGGTCGCCTCTCATCACGGTTGGTGAGCGTTGGGACCGCACGCCTCCACCCCCAGCGCTTACTCCAAACGCGAGCCACGTGCTCGCATCCTCAACCGCGTCACATTTCTAGACGTAGTGTGTGCGCTCCAACCCATCTTAAAGATGGCGCAGCACACCTCTTCTCTGCTGCCTTCGGTGGATGGCGTGCTGCCGGCACCCATCAATTGGATGACGGACATGGAACAGGGTTTCATGGTCACCGGTCGCCGTTCTGTGCGCGTGCCTTCCAACATTCCCGGACCTTTCATGCCGAACGGGCAGCGCCAGATTGTGATCACCACGCAGTCCATGTCGGATGAGCTGATGGACACGAGCACGTTGCGGCTCAAGTTCGACTACCGTGCATCGTACAACAGCACCGGCGTTCCTACGCCCGCGACCTCGTACGCGTACGTTAGCGGGGGACCCGTTGTGTACCTCTACAGTGCTACGCCGGTGAAGTACGCGGCCACTGGCTCTGGTGGGGCACCGACGCCGGGTCAAGGTGTGCCTGCAGGCACTTTCATCGAGCCTGGACGCAGCGTCACCACCAATATTCCCTACACTATCAGTACTGGGAGTGGGGGCACAACCAGCTCGAACGGCGGTCCATTCATTTTCATTCAGACTGCAGGAGGCACTGGCAACACAACTTGGTTCTACACGGGTCCCATTTCGGGCTATGGCGGTAGTTGGTTGTCGCAGTTCGGCCGCGAAAACCAGCTTCCAAATTTCGCGGGTGGTTTGCTTCCCTTTTACAACATTCTGGATGACGGTGGTCTGTCCTGGGTACGGTCCATCACCGTGTCCGTTGGGAACCAGGTCATGGAGACGATCGATAAGTACAATGTGCTGTCCAATTGGCTTGTGTACAACACCGCAAAACGCGATTGGCTGTTTTCGCAGGGCGTGGCAGCGGGTTATTGGCTGGATTACATGGCCGCTTTCAGTTCGCAGACTGGTGCGGGATCTGCATTTTGCAACCTGTCGTACGATGCGAGCGGTTTGATCCTTAACAATCTGACCGCTTCTCGTGGCTCCAATTCTGCGGGACTTGCAATGATCACGGACGTTCCTGCTCCCGCTCGCAACTGCGCGGGAGGTATGACGCTTGTGTGCCCCCTGTTCTGCTTGGCCATCACGCGCACTCGCAAACTGCAGGCGTTCAAGTATTGGCGCGGGCTCCAGATTACGATTGATTTGGAGGATTGGGAGCGTTGTCACACGATTTGCGACGCGGATCCCAACTGCAATCAAACGGGGTATGGACTCGTGGGTTATCCTGCATTTCTGGACGCGTTGGTGAGCGGTTCTCCAAATCCGGTTACAGTGGTACAGTCGCCAGGTTACACGGTTGCCAGCGCGGCCGCCTCAGCCAGCACCGCGTCATCCAGTAGTGGTAGTACGGTCACGTACGCGCCCTCGTACCAGATTTCAAACGTCTTTTTGCTGTATGATCTGGTGGCTCCGAGCGCGGATTTTGCTGCTCAACTGGAACGCATTGCGCTTTCTGATGGGGCGGGCATGGCGTTCAAATTCGATGCTTGGTCGACGCAGACGACGCAGCGCACCGGTTTGATTCAGAACAGCACGGTCACGTTCACAAACTCGGTGTCGTACACAAAGGTAAAGAGTTTGTTTGCGTTGTTCCGTGACGCCAGCGTAACCGCCATCCCTGCGCAGCCGTTTAAGACGGGTACTTTCATTTTTCCGGGCCTCATCAACTACCAGTGGCAGGTCGGCTCCCGTCGGTTCCCTGATTTCCAAACGGGCGATTCCACGGGATGGCCTGTGGCCACGGGCAACACGGGCGTGTCCATGGATTCCCCTTTCGGCAACCCGAGCATGCTGTACCGGTCAGGACTTGCGGAGACGTATTCGTATCTGAAGGACGCGCTGGGTGAGTACAACGACAGTGAAGCCGGTGGCGTCGTGAACCTGGGCACTTATTGGAAGCAGTGCCCATTCAATACGATCAGTACTCCAATTGTGATGCAGTTTGCAGGGTATGACGCGTCAACTCAATCTTCAACCGGTACGATTCCATTCGGTGGCAACGGACCGTCGTATGGAAAGCAGTTCTTTCAGTACGTGCCTGCGCGGTTTTCCATTGGTCTAAACATGCAGGTGCTAAATGATGCAATGCTGGGTGCGGATCTACGGTCCACCGCTCCGAACACGCAGCTCACGATCACGCTGGGTGGTGATCCCTCATCTACTGACCAGCCGACGATCTGGGCGGCCAAGGTGCTTGAGTACATTTTGGTTGTGTGGTACGACATGTACTTGACGATTCGTGGGGGTGTGGTGGGAATTAGCAAGTAATTGAACTAGACGTCTTCCTCCTCCTCCTCCTCCTCCTCCTCCTCCTCCTCATCTTGCTCGCCACCATTTCGACCACCGTTGGATCGCCGTTTCAGGGATGACGAGTACTCCGTGTACGTGACGACCGGGTCATTGAGTGGCCCCAAACCTTTTCCTCGTGCCCACTCCGGTGCTTCGGCGGGTTTCAGCGCAGTGGGCAAAGTAGGCATGCGAAAGCTGTTCAGTCCTTTCTTGTCAGGGTTTTCTCCCAAACAGCACCCCAAATGCTCCTTCGTTTGTTCCAAAATTTGTTCGTACCGTCCTTGCCAGTACGAACCGCTGCCACCTTCCCAGAGACCCTTGTAATAGTTGGTGATCGCTTTCAGCTCGTTGATCTTGCCCACATAGTAGAGGTGCGACTTTTCGTTCGTGTGGTCAATGGCAGTTTTGCGGCGTTTGCTGCCGCCGCCCGCGTTTTTCACCCCAAACTTTTTGCGTTCCTTTGCAGACAACGATGCCCACGCTGCTTCCTTCGACGAGTACTGCCCACCCGCTGACATTTTCATGACGCAACTGCAACACTTGGCAGCAACGCGGTTCGCAACAACCTCGCAAAACGAGTGCAGACAACGCCAGTTGACAATTCGTACAAAAAGTGCATCAAGTTGTCACAAAAGTGTGATCATCGGGTGGAAGTGAGCGTTCAAACGACCGTACATTGCACTCGCGGTCGAAGCGAGTGTGCGACATGGCGACTGCGCAGGATGTGACACCAGCTGTCGAGGAGTCTCCAGTGAACGAGGCAGGTCGTGTGGACGGTGCGGTGACAAACTCATTAAACCACAGTTTGAACTTGCTACCAACAGCTACGAACGGTTGTCCGTTGCTGCCTGGGGCAGTCACGAAAGGAGTACCAACGCCACGTGCGGTGCGCGTTCCAACCGCGAAGCAACTTGAAGCGCTTGAAGCAAACCGAAAGAAACGGCAGGCTGAGGCGGCTGTGCGCCGAGCTGAAAAGTTGGCTGCAAAAGCGAGCGAGCTCGCAAAGTCCGCAGAAGAAAAAAAGGAAGCAACCGCCGCGGTTGCCACTGCGACCGCTGCAGCGACAGCAGATCTTGTGGCCAGCATCCCCATCTCTCAAGCAGCGAAAGCGCGGAAGCGTACAGCTGACATCGCCGAAATGCCGGATGCGTTGCGCCGCATGGAGTCCAAATTCGAAGCGCGGATGCAGACCGTTTTGGATGCGATGACAAAAATGCAACGCGCGGCAGCGCAAACGAAACCGACTGCTTTTCCAATTCCTCAACGATTTTTTCCACGCCCTACGAAAGGCGTGCTCACATTGCTTGGACAGCAACCGCCTACGGATGGACGGCCGTTTGAACCGAAAATGTTTCGTGGGTCCGAAGGTGCCAGCAGCGGCAATGCCAAGTATTATTCGGATGATGACGGAACGCAGGTGGAGGTGGTGCGCCGTAGGAAGACGACGCCCATGGTGCAGCGCGGTCGAAGCGTGTCTTTTCATGGCAAACTTTCGGAGGAGCATGACGGCGTTACGACCGATCGACCCATTCCAGATTCAAGCGGATCTACACGCGCGACTGGTGGGGTTATCGACTTATGTTCTTCAGAGGACGAAGAGGAGGTGGATGCGGAGAGCGATGTGGCTGTTGCAGCAAATCCATTTTGAAGCCGTTTGCCACCTACGCGGGCAACCACCTCCACCTTCGTATCACAACCGCGACCCGCCTCCCCTTGCGAACTATTCTCGAACTGCACACACTGCGGTCGAAGCTTCCGCATGCGCATGTAATCGGAGAGACACTTCGCCGCAAAGCTTTTAAAATCCGCCATTGTTGCAAATGTCTGCCTCTACTTTGCACGCGGACGCAAGTGGAGCCGCTCCAAATTCGTGGTTTGTCCCCACCTTCGCTACTCCCGGCACAAAACGGCGAGGTTCGTTCACCCCGAACTTTTCAAGTGGTGACAATGCCAATCGGTTGTACACCGCTCCCAACACAAAACGTTTGAAACTCGGAGTGACGACTCGCATTCCTGAACCATTCACTCCACGCCTGCCACGCCAAAAAAATGCGACCCTTCGCATCGCATCCACGAATGGAATGTACCATCAGCAAACGCCGGAAGCAGTTGCGTTTTATGGCGATTCACTAGAAACGGCGACGCGCACGATCGGTTGGGATGCGCAAACGCGCATTCTTGCAAATGATGCTCGCTTTGCAGCGCCTGCAGCCGGCGTGGATGCTGCGACCGCGGCTGCAATGACGACGCATTTTGCAAACATGGAAAAATCGCTTTCCGAGTTAAACGTCACGTCCACGGAAATCGCGGGCAACACGTCGTCAACCGCGGTAAACACTGCAAACACCGTGACGCAGCTGGAACTCACGAACAACAATTTGCAACTGTTGACGGAAGCAATTACGAACCCGCGTACTTCTGCAAATCCGGAATTGAACGACGCAGATAAAGCAGGTGGCGTCCTTGGTGCCGTGAGCAAGGTGACGGGTTTTATTGCCGGTGCTCTAGCAATCACTGGCATTGGTGCGCCGGTCGCTGCCGGTTTCGCGGCCGTGTCCGCTGCTGCTGGTGCGGGCGCGGCAATTTCAAGCTCCGTTGCAACCAAACAGCACGGTCGAAGCGACGCGGAGGCAACGACCGCGTTTTTTTCGGGTGTTGCAGACACCGCATTGAATGTTGCGCCGTACGCGGCTGGCCGCGCGATTGCGGGTGCAAGCATGGCAGGTCGTGCAGCCGCGGGTGCGGGCGCAGCAAGGGCAAGCACGGGCACCTCTGGCACGGGCAGCGCGATTGCGACAGGCGTTCGTACACCCACCGCCGCTGCCGCGGTCACGCCGGGAAAAGCGCCGCCTAGCACGCCTGCATCTAGACCACCCGTTGGTGGAAGCCCAAACGTTTCGCGCACGACGGTCGAAGACACGGGCATGAACCAGTATCGTACTCCGCCAGCAGCGACAAGCGGAGTAAACCCCATGTTTAAAGGCGGTTCGCGCGGTCAACCCAGCGGTGGCAGTCCAAACGTCTCGCCAACAACCGTGTTGAATCCGCAGTACCAGGGTGATGTCGGTGCGGGTACTGGATTGCTAACGGCGGAGCAGTATGCATTCAATGGTGCGCACGTAGGTGCACGTGGTTCGACGTTTCCCAATCTTCCTCGTTCACGCGTGGATTCCATTGCGACGTCAGTATCTGGCGGTTCCAACTCTTCTTTTGCAACCGTTCGTTCCGGCTATTCGTACAACACGATTCCTGTAACTCCCCGTGCATCACGTCCTGTGATGGGATCGATTACACGTGCCACAACGGGTGCTGGTCCTGGCGGCCGCCGCACGCCAGCGGAAGCAAATCGTGCGGATGTACACCGCGGAAACATTGTTGGTGGCGGTGGCGCTTCACCGCCGCAAACGCGGGCGCAGCGAGCTGCGGCTGCAAAAGCTGCAGCACGATTGGATGCGTTAGCGGCGGAGCCGAATCCATTCAACTTTTAACACATTTCAAATGTTGCAGCACACCTCCCACTAGCTGCATTGGTTCCGGCGTCACGCACCGGAACGCTTGTTCGCACACGCGGCAAACGCCGTTGCATGTTTTGAACGCGTCGCGCACTTCGTCAGATTGAAGACAAGCGGACAGTGCGGCGTGAATGCTCGGGCCAACGTACAATTGCACGAGCGAAAACGCGGTCGTACGCGTAAGCGCGGTGTACAAAAAACTCAGCAAACGTGCGTCTCTTGCAACGTCTCGTGGTTGACGGAGACTCGTTTCCGTGCACGCAAGATCTGCAGCGTACACCACGTGCGGAAACGTGTAGGTAGAACCTTGTGACAAATGCCCAGTGATCGCGTGCGCGTGCCGAAAACAATGACGGGCGGCTTCCACGAACATGCCAGCAGCGTTTCGCACCGTCAGTTTACGGCCGAAATTTGCTGCAACGACGTACGTGCGATGATTGATGAGACCGTGTTGCAGCTGTGATTTTGCACGAAACACGACCCTTTCCCCAACACGGGGTGGCTCGCTGCCGCGGACACGTTCATTCCAAATGAATCCTGACAAATTGTTGGAAGTGATAAGAACGGTGTTGTCACCTCCAGCGTCGAGGGTGTCTACGAGTTGGAACATGTTGCAACATGCGGCTTTGAGTCCGAGCCAATCAACTGGCATGTCTCGTGCAAGGTTTGCCATTGCACCGAGGAAATGTTCCCGCAACGCGTCGTGCAACAAGCGATCTCCAATCGATGTCAAACGCCGGTTTGCATCAAGACGGATGACGTACTTAAACCGTGCAGAAATGGCGGTCGCCCATTGTGCTTCACGTGACGGACCCGCGGAAGCAGACAGCGTGTTCTGCAACCAGTCTAGATTCCACACCCACTTCACGGTCGGATGCCGGTCCATTAACCCAAACAAGCCGACCACGTCTTCGTCCGCAATCCATGCCGCTTCTTCAACCACCACTTGTTGATGTGGCAACAGCGCGTACGGCGCGCGTGTCCATCCACCCGTTGCGCCCGGCGCAGCGCGACCAAGTAACGCTGCAATTGTCGTGGTTTCCACGGGTCGACGCGATTCGCCAACACCTTGCCCGAATTCCGACGCGATGCCCAGACGACGGTCGTGCGTCGGACACGCCACTACCAGACCAGAATTGTAAGGCGTGGTGGGTCCACCAAGGCACTTCCATGTTTTTCCAGACCCGCTCACTCCGCATATCAACACATTTCCTGGCAGCATCCATGGATCCGCATCAAATGGCATCGTCACTGGAACGCCCGATTGGAACACGGGGAGCAGTTGTTGTTGAACGGGAGGAACGTACGCGGGCGGCAACTTGGAAAAGGGTAAAATGGGCACGTCCTCGCCATCTGCGTTTGTTGCCACCGCAACGTCAACTGGTGCGTGTTCGTCCACCACCTCCTCCTCCACCTCGTTCTCCGACGACAGTGTTTGCACGCCCAACGTAGGCAACCGGGACGTGCGACGGTCCGGCACGCATGCCCAATCGCCCAAATTTTCCCATGTTGTTGCGCCCGCGCTAACCCAAGAAAGATCCGACGGATCTTTCCGAAGCAGCAGTGCGTCCGCATTCACGCCAAGTAACCAATCGTCTCTTTCCCCCGCTGGTAACCTCTGAATGGCTTCGATCAATGCCACGCGTGCGCCACCGTGAATCATGGATTGCACGGCGTTGCAGCCAGACGTGAACAGGCGGTCTTTGCCCACGCCGCACACAAGGAAACCGCCTAATTCGTCGCCGACTGCAAACAACGTTTTGGCGGCGCCGCCACCGCCTTGCACCGCTCTTGCAAGATCGTGCGCTTCGTTGCGGTCAGTCGTAAAAAACGCGAGGGAACTTGCGCGTTCTAAAGATCCCGTCATGCCGATGACGACGTTCACAGCAAGCTTACGGGCAGAAGGATGCAACGCGTGGTCGCAGTACAGTTCGTGCACCGTCTTGCGAGCATTGCATGCTTCCAAACGGGTCGGGTGCAGCACTCCAAACACGGCAGCAAGCGGGGACATGCCAATGGCAATGGCACGCTGTAAAGCAAATCCCCAAACCATGGAAAACGGTCGCGACACCAGCAAAAAACGCTGCAGCATTTTCGAGTTGTAGTCAGGTCCAGGCTCAGGTAATGCAAACCTTGACGCATCCACAATGTACAGTGATTTGGGTTTGATGGCGGCAGCCGTCAAGGCGTCTGTCACCTCCGTCCATCCCGCGTCCAGGTCAAACACGGGGATGCACTGTGGACCCGTGCATTGGTCAACCAGCTCCTTGGTAAACGCCCGACGGCGATCAATTTCGTACGCTCCACCGGTTGACAAAATGTCCGCGGTGTCGGACACCGTGCAGATAGTACGTCGAACCTGTCCATTCGAGTACGCGCTTGAAAACGGCAACAGTGTTTGGGTGTTGTATGTCGACGCGAGGGCGGGCGGAAACAGGGCGGCCACAGAATTGCGAACCTTTTTGAAGTCTGCGTCTGGAATGTCACCACCGAACCCGTCCAAGTTGCCCGTGCTTGAACAATCGACGCCGACCCACAAACTTTTGGAAGCGGAAGAATTGAAGCGGAGGTGCAGCGCACGCAGACGACCATGCGTCACCGCGATAGATGGTTCGTACCCCCATCCGTCGCGAATTTCGCGGAACAACAACGGCAAAGAAATGGAGCTGCGCGCAAACAAACGGGTTGCACCCTGCTCCACCGCCTGCGTAACTTGCAATTCAAGGTCGCGCAGGCAATGGATGGGGACGGGATCCATGGTAGTTCCGTCTGCTGTTGGATCGTCGTTGGCTGCGCTCGCAAGCAAACGCGCCATGGGGTATTCACCCAGTTCGGTATCCGCGTGTTCTTTGCCCGCTTGCACAGCCATGGGTAGCCGGGGCGGGGCGGTCTCACATTCCGCGTACACTGCCGCGCTTCGAACGTGCGCCTGCACAAGCACCTTTTTGTTGCCGGACAACGGCCAGATGTGCTTGTTGTGGTACAACAGATACGCTGTACTTGGACCGTTGCGAGTTTCCCCAAGATGCTTCCAATTCAAACGGCACCGTGCACCGACGTCGTACACGACCACACCCAGCCGATGAAACTCCAAATATGGTTTCACGTCGTTGAATGACAAACAACCCACGGGTTTTTCGATGAAGGTACGTATCGTGTCCACGGTGCACGCTTGCTTCTCTGCTTTGCGACCCGGATAAAAAGCGCGGAGCGTCAACGACGAAAACGAAGCAGCCAATGCGGACGGAAGGCAGTCGTGATTGTCTGCTGGAGCATCGCCGCGTAAAACGAACGTTCCATCCTGCTCCACGTGCGGCCAAACCAGCGTGAATGGATGCGACACGAAGCGCGTGAACGCTCCGAACTGCCAGCCCGCAAACGGCAGCAGCGAATAGTTGCCGTCGACCTCTCCACCCACCGTGAATGAAAACGCAACGTCTCCTACGCTTTGCATGTTGACGATTTCCCCCTCTGACAATCCGACTAAATCGACGAGTGCGTTTCCTTGTGGCGTTCCAGCGAGATATTTTTCACCTTCGAGCAATCCCACCGCAATTTGTGCTGCTTCGTACACGGCCACTGGTACGTTGGTGACTTTGAACGTCTGCGTGTTTCGCATGAACAAATTTTCGAACCCATTTCCATTGTTCACCGCATACAACTGCACGGCATCGCTGCCATCGTCGCGCCAGACGCGTGTCACTAATGTGACAAACGCATCAAATGCGAGTACGTCGTTGCCTCCGAATGGTGCATCAGGATGGTCAGGTAGCTGAAACCAACCGCCGTCCATTCTCATGCACCACAATTGCGTTGTACCGTCCGTGGTGCGACAATGGCGCGCTCACAACGCGTTGTGTCCAGCGCAGCGTGCGCAGCGGATGGGCAGCCGCTCGTGCACACAAGCTTTGCACTCGCAACGTGACCCTTGAACTGGCAGCGCCGCCAATGAAAGCAAAACGTGTATCCAATCGATTTTCGGACGTATCAAATGGAGCCTTCGGATGTGCCAATGGATGCGGCGTCGCCAGCTGTCAACAAATGTGCGCTAAGTGCGAAGACGTTTGCCGATGTTTGGGCGTCGCTGGCAAACGCGCACGCTGCATTGAAAGTGCAGCGCGGTGTAATTGCACGCCTGCAGCTGCGCGTCTTGTCGCTGGAAGAAATTGTGCACGACTCTGCCGCGTTCACGAACACGTCGCAAACATCGCCTCGTAGCATTGATCTTGGAGTGTCGGATGATCCAGCGTCACTGGCGTACGTAGCGCGGAACGGAGCGACGCAAGCAGAGGACGAATTGCATGACAGTTCGGCGCACGACTTGCCGTTGGTGTCGGTGAGGGGCGAGATGTAAAGAAGTCGTTTGAATGCAGCGCCTCTCGACCCACAACCGTGCAAAAGTTGAAGGTTCGTAACACTGAAGCAGTAAACTGTTCAAGGTACGCATCGGAATCGCACCATCATTTCGATCCCAACAGTGCGAGTTGCGTGTGCGCATCGCTGCGACCAATGTTGCTCAATGTAGCGCGCCCCATGCGAGGCTTCTGACGGGTCTTCCAAGCTAAGCACAGTTTTGCATCCAATACGCCTTCCGACGCACCAAAAATGACCACCCTTGTTGTACCTACGTCCACCTCGCCCGCATCGGCTTCCTGGAATTTCGCAAATTCCGGTTCCGCACTGCCCGCGCCGTCGTTCCGTGTGGACAACGCTCGCATTGGGTTCGTGCGTGCAGGTTATGGTACGGACTGGAGCAACGCGACCCGTGCGGAAGTGAGTTTGGTGCACTACTCCGAACCCGATTACACGAGCCTGCTTGACCAGTTGCGGTCGATGGCCGAGGCATGCGTCTCCCAAACTGGTGCGTTTTGGAAGGCCATTGATGACGCTGCTGCAGCGGTGAGCACGACCGGGAACCGTGTGTGCACGCGTTCTGACTTCGTGTGGTCCATTTTTCAAGCGGCGGTTGCAAAGACGTATGGAGTAAAGTTTGGTGCAAGCCTGTGGTCTACCGTGCTGGAGCTCAATTTTCTGTCTCCCCCAATGATCATGGGTGCGCCAGTTGGAGGGTGCACGCGTGTGAAGACAGTGCCGTTGCTGATGGAGGAAATCCAGTCTGCGCTTGGGTCGTCGGAGGATGGAGGGAAGCCGTATCTCAAGATCGCGTTTGCGCTCAAGTCTGTTCGCATTGTGAAGAGTGCGAAAGCGGGTACGTACAACGCGTACATTGATGGCGTCATGAAAGGTTGTTCCAAGTCGACAAAGCCCGTGCAGGTGGATGCTGCGCCCACGAAGTTCAACCGGTCCAGCGTGCCGGATGATACGCGCGACGCGGCGGAGCTCAAAGCGTTGTTTGACATGGAGGAGTGAAAGGGTGCGTACTTTGTTCAAAGCGCAATTGAAATGGCAAGCTTTCACAGACCAAACGGCAACTTGTACAGCGATGCGCGCTGCGGCTCGCTCATCCGCTCCAACTTGCCCAGAAACTCGAAGATACCGTCCGCGCCCGTCTTTAGAACAGCTCCCGATGAGGTTGCCAGCTTGTCCACCAGTGTTGCCTTCTTCTTGCGAGGTCGCACCGGGACTTCCTCACCCCGCTCGCGTGCAGCCTTATCAGCGGCACGACGCGCAACCAGTGCTTCCCGGCCCTTCGCAAGGTTTGCCTTCTGCACATCCGAGAGGACGCGCCGAGGTGCGGTGACGGTTGCATCCGTCGTCTCGGTCATGTTGGAACGTAGATGGTGCGCGATATTCAATCACAGTGTCGTACTTGGAAGCAGTGGGTCGTTTGTGCGTACATGCGTCAAAAATGCAAGTGTTCAAGATGCCGAGCGAGCCAGAGGGCACGGACGACGCGTTCTTGTCGTTGCCACACAACGAGCACTTATTCAAACCACCGTTTACGTTGCTTGTGTTAGGCACGATCGGTGCTGGAAAAACGTCGTTTATGTACTCGCTCATTGCAAAATATTACGCTGGCTACTATGACCAAGTGTTGATTTTCACGGGCACGCGAGATTCCAACGAGGTGTGGCAATCGGATGTGGTTCCCGCAAAGGATGGAGATGTCCGTGTGTACAACCGTTTTGTCAATCGGGAATTTGCGGATTGGGTCGATGCGTTAGAACTTCATCAAATGAGTCGTAAAGAAGAGGGAAAGCCATTATTGCGTGTCATGGTCATGTTTGACGACATGATGGGTCAGCAAATTAGTGTGAGCAGTGGCAGCCGCACCTCTTTGGACAATTTCATGTTGCACTGTCGGCACTATAACGCTTCGGTCATCATCGCCACGCAGTACCTGAAGCTGGTGTCCCGCGCGTCTCGGGAGCAAGGCATGTTTTGCGCTTGTTTTCGAATGAACGCGGAGCAATTGGAAGATTTCATTGACGCGTTTCGAAGGCACGCGGACAAGAATTCTTTGCGCGCGTTGTACCACTCCATTCGCGACGACGCATCCAATCCGTTTGAGTTTTTGTTGGTGGACGGCAAGACAGCCGACAAAACGAAAGTGTTTCGGAAAGGTTTTACGACATTTTTAGCATTGCCGAATGCCCTGTAAATCGAAGTTGTTTGCGGCACCGCACTCATCAAAAACGCGTGTGCCCATACTCCCAGGTGGTGCGCTAGCACATCGAAAACGTGGTGGCGCGCTCGCGGAATACAACAACATTTGTCGCGCGCGCAAACTTCCAAATCGAGTGCTTGGAGCGGTGCGTGCAGCCGCAGTGGAGCTTGCACAACTCGATTCACTTGTGCAACCCACAAGCGTGTCTCTGGACGACCGTATGCGCGACAAACAAGCTCGTGTCGCCCGATAGGATGTCGTTTCTTCATGCGGTTCCGGGAAAGGAAGTCGAATTCAACAAGGCGGTGGACGAGTGGGAAGCGTTTGCCGCTACGAAACGCGGACTTCCGGACGCGCACCGTTTTCCGTTCATGGATGGCATTCCGAAAGCAGTGGTTCCTGCCGCAGTGTCGGTGTCGTTGCGGTCACCTCCCATTCCAACCAGTGGCCCAGCAGTGTTCGCGCCGAAACGCGATGCGACTCGTGAAGAACTGGGTGCCAGTGTGGCCGAGTGTTATTCGTCGTACGCGCCTGGAGGCATTGCCGCAAAGAGATACGCTGAAATCGTGGAAGATGATTCGTTGTACATGCGCATGTTGCGTGCACGATTCGATTTAGCGGTTGCTCGTGCGTTTGGGTCGAAGCACATTGGCATTTGTCTGAAAGCTGCGGAAGAACGGTGGACAAAAGACGGCGTGGAAGGTGAGGAAAAGCAACGGAGCATGGTGCAATTTCACAACGACATGACGCAGTGGGCGCAGAAACACAAGGACAATCTTGCGGAACTGGAGGCGAAGTATCGTCAGCTGCAGTCGGAAGCTGGGGAGGATGGCATCGACGACGGTGTGGACATCGACCTACTCACGCGTAGCATTGCGAGCGGGAAGATGGAACAGATGGGCGCAAAGTGAGGGGAAAGGAAAAGTATTGACGTTCAATTGCCACAACCTCTCGTCACCATTCAATACCGCCGGCGGTGATGCACCTTCCGCACCGTGACGTGCATCCGGGAATGCTTGCGGGGTGCACGTGCGACGCGGCGCACAGTGTGGTGGCGAACATGGTGAACCGCGCGAGCGACGCGCACACGACGCATCGGCATGGTGGTGCTACTGTAAAGGAACCTCTGAAATTGCGCTTGCGTACTACCGCACACGAAAGAACTGCGAACGGGTGGCGTGTAACTCGGATGAAGTGTGAAACTTGGCCGCTTCGCGGAAAATGGCACACGAATTTCGTGAGGTCCCACTCGCAAGCGACGGCGCAAGTAGTTCTAGCGTAAAATATCCCACCCCGGTGGACGCGTACGAGCGCATGGTGCAAAGGAGTTGGGTCGAGAATGCACGTCGCGTCGTGGCTTTGCAGGGTGATTCGTACATTGCGGCGTTACAGTCTGGTGCACAACGCATTTACGACGCAGACGATGCGTACCGACAGCTCGCGTCGTTGCCTTTGAGTACGACTGCACCTGCTCGAAACAAACATTTGCGGGAACCCCACCCGCTCGTCACGGGAGATTTGTTGTCGGGGTTTGCGCTTATTGGGCCGTTGTCGCGCGGCGTCACTGGCATTCCTGAAAGTGAACTGCATTGGAAAAATTACCATGCGCCGCCGCAACTCGTGAGTTCGCATTTTGCAGAGCCAGCAGTGTTTCAACCTTCGGACGCAGGTTGGAAAGTTGGGGACCAAGGCCTACCAACCCCGGCCCAATGCAATTTTCTGAACCAGCAATTCTTTTTGGATGCGCCAAATGTGCGCAAGGGCGATTTGTTTCGTCGACTCGGCAACTCTGTATCCACCATGTCATTTCCAGACATTGTGGTGTTGTTGACGCAGCAGGAATGGGTGATGTTGTCTGCGGCGCGCCGCTATGGCAGTGTGCCTGTGGAGGCCAGTTATCTGCAGGAGTTGGTATCACGCATGGTCAGCTGGGCCACTGATCGGCTGCAGCGAATGACAGGGGCAGCCATGTCGTCGGAATCATCTATACAGGCGCAAGCGCTGGCAGCCTTTCGTGCGCCTGTGCCTGCAGGTGCGGGCACGTTTCACGCGTCCACGCCGTATGTGCAGGGTGATCCTCGCCTCACCCCCATCAATTCCACGCTGTTCGCTGCAACCGCGTTTGAAAGCAGTGTGGACCCAAATGGCAAAACCATTTCAAACTGGGGCGTGCTTCCATTTCGTACGACTGCAGTCTCACTCTAGCAAAACATGGCGCAGTCTACGACGCAGATGGTGCAGTCTTCGGAGCTGGTGTTTCGGGACGCGATTTGCGGAACGGTAGAGTCAATCAAGAAGACGTTTTCCCGCGTTGCGAGCGTGGAGGTTGACATGCTGTCGCTGTTGTCTGCAGCGTTTGCGGATGCTGCAAAGAACGGCGAGAAGGGCACAGAGCTTCCAATGTTTTTGGATTTTACAGACATTCAGCCGGAGGAGACGTGGGCACTGGCTCATCTAGGTTACATCCTTACGCGGGCGCCTGGTGATTTTCGCAATGCGAAGGTGTACGCAAAGCCTGCTCCCGAGTTCACCCAGTTTTACCAGGTGCAGCAGCATCCCGCTGGCGGTTACAGCGAGCAGGTGGGTGGTGGGGGTGGGGCGAGCGGTGCGAAGTAACAAGTGTGTTCAATTACTGCCGTTTCGCCGCCACCATCGCCCTCGATTTTGCAGCTCGCTTTGCCTTTTTTTGTGCGCTCAACTTTTTTGCAATGCCTGCCAAAATGGATGCATGCGTTGCAATGGCCCTTTCCATTGCGTGGTTGGGGTGGTAAGGTACCAACGGGTTCGGTTCAATTGCCACCATGCGTTCCACCCCGAGTTCTTGTTCCAAGGTGAGGGCGCGGGCAACGCGTTTGCCAAGCCAAGGGGTTGGCATTGGAGCGGGCATGTTGCTACCGCGTGCTTCACCGTGCATGTGTTCTTGCGCTGCAATGGTTCCGTGCACGCGGTGTAACCTTCAAAAATGAGCGGGATTGAAAGGGTTGCTGCACTTGTGTCCGCAGAAGCGTACAAAGCACCCGGACTACGCGATGCCGTATTGGCAAACTTGTGGAGGTACGATGCAGCCGCCAGCGATGAAGTGACTGCCGTGTACGTGAATGAAGGGTCGGGCACGGTGCTGGTTGGGTTTCGAGGGACAACGATCGGCGTACAAGATCTTGCTTTGGTGTGGGGGTTGTTGGGTGGATCATCAGTGATACGTCAACGTGCCGTGGCAGAGCGTCGACAGCATCTTGCTGGTGTGCGACGAAAATACATTGGAAAGAAGGTGGTATTGACGGGGCATTCAAAGGGCGCATGGTTGGCCAGTTCGCTGGCCACCGCGTCCGACGAGGTGCACGGATTTGCGCCTGCGACAAGTTTTGCAGACATTGTTTCGAGTTGGATGCCCAAAGTGGGACCACAACCCAAAGTTGTGTACCATTCTGTGGCGGGCGATGTCATTTCATTGCCGTCGTACTTTTTACGAAACGCGACGCACGACGTCACGCTGGGTCCCGCCTTGTTCAAAACACTTATTGGCGGTGCCGTGGGTGCCATATCGGCACACAAGGTTGAAAACTTCACATCGTAGTATTCAAGCGGTTCCTTTCCTTTTCGCCCCCCTCCACTCCATCCGCCCTCCTCCACCCCGCATCAACTTTTCCTCCACTACTTCACAGCCCCACAATTTTTGCACGGTGACAGCAGTCCACTGCCCCGCCACACAAAATGGTCGGGACAAGCAGTACGCGGGCGTGGAGACGTGGATGCGCGTGGTGGGATCGTATATTCCGCCGCGACCTCGGTCCGCGAACGTTTCACGCGAATGGACGGCAGTCGGCGTCCCTTGCTGTCCAGCGTGGCATCGCTGTCGGAGTCGGAGTATTCCGAAAACAGGGTGCGCGGAACTGGGAGTCGAACAGGAGCACACGTAAGTGAAGCCGTCACCGATTCGGGTGCAGCAACCGCGGGTGGTTGTTGCATGTCCGTACGCGTTCCTGTGCTGGTTGCGAGTTCCACAACCGCGCCATCGGACAGCTCGTGACACAATGTGGCTGCCGCAACTTGCAGCTGCGAGCCAAGCGGTGCACCCGACTCCATGCGCCGCACGTCCAACACGAACTGCATGCTTACCATTGGGAGTACAGGGTTGGAGTAGAAACGGTTGGATGCGGTGGGTTTCGGTGGAAACGTGCAGCCGCTGCGGTCAATCGTGTCCGTCTCAAAACTTCCCAGTACGGCAAGCAGGGTGTACGCCGCGGTGCGCATTGCCAGTGGCGCGCCCGTCAATCCGCTCAATGACACGAGTGATTGAATGGTGACGGTTCGTGCGTATTGTGCATTTGGAGCAGGGACGGAGAGGGGCCGTCCACCAAACGTGGTGGAGGACATTTGCGCTGCAAAGATTGGGGGTGGGTAATACCAACGGTCACAAACGGGCGCGTCAATACACAAATGAAACGTGAATTATATTTGCGCACGAACCCGCCGTTCCACTCACACAGGATGCGCGTGTGCCACAATGCGTGCGTGCAAATAGGAACAGAAGTTGTTGTTGTTGCTTACGGGAACGGGGTATGCGTGTGAACGAGGTACGTTTTTCTTACATTTGCACGCACTTCGACAACCCGCTGTACCACACCCACTAGTTGTAAAAGTAGTAACTGTCTGCGACTGCACCTGCTGCGGACGCACCAACCCCCCGCTGCACGGCCTGCGGGCCCAACAACAAGGTGGGTGGTGGAGGCCGCGCCGCGCCGGGAATGAGCGCAGACGTGTGCGTGCCGCGTGAAGAAGGCAGCATGGGCAGCATGGCGGGGGGAGAATCCGGCATGGGTGCCCCCAGCAGTTCTGACATGGTCGGCAGACGGGCGGCGTCCTCCTCCCCGTCCGGTGAGTACGTGGACGGCAGCGACTCCGGCTTCACAAATTTCGCGCCCTGTGCACGCGCAGAAAACGCAAACAGCTGCGCGTTGGAGATGTCACGAATGCCATCCTTGGATCCACTCCATTTCATGTACGCATTGTAGCAGGGGTCGCACAAACGCACCGGGCGACGGTGATCCACAAACCGCGAATCCACCGAAACTTTCGTCATCAACGTGTAACGGGTGTCAAACCCGCGTTCCGCTGGTTCGTGCCGCTTCACGCCACTGCCCGTCCCATCTGCGGTCATGCTGCACTGACTGGTCATCTGAAGTGGGTAGGGTTAGGTGCCAACGTGCGTCCAACGGCTGCTTCGCAACTGTGGGGTAGGTACCAAACCGACGTCACAAATGTTGCCGATTTGCAACAAAACAACGGAGCAGTGCGTTGCAATCAGCTCGACGCGGTGATTCCAACGCACCCTGTGTGTAAATCAGATATTTACGTTTGCTGTTTGACGCAAAAAGTGACCCATTCAAGTAGTGTCTGGATTTAAACCTGCGCAACCTAACCCTAGTTTTTGCCCGCCTGTTGCACCCTCCTACACCCCCCCTATATTCCGAACACACCATTCCATCCTCCAGACTGTGCCCTAACCCTCGTAAACCCCCCTGCTTGTAATATTTACGGGAGTCCGTAAGTATAGTACCAAGATTCGCGGTCTGGTCTTCTGTTCTGTTC
>Ga0136642_1000466_pt1 | contig 21484 bp, 20 predicted proteins | sample LowCatLa1302831Y_FD_115313 | JGI IMG/M metagenome (GOLD analysis project Ga0136642, IMG submission 115313) | Freshwater microbial communities from Lower Cathedral Lake, Yosemite National Park, California, USA - 13028-31Y | ecosystem: Environmental > Aquatic > Freshwater > Lake ... | reverse complement strand
TTGTGTACGTTTCCTTGTCCGTTGCCTTGTCCGTTACCTTGTCCGTTGCCTTGTCCGTTGCCTTGTCCGTTACCTTGTCCGGGCCCCTTTTGTAAGTATTCGAACTTTTGTTGGTGTTTGCGAGTGGAAACATGTCTGGACCAATCACTTTGTTTGCTGCAAGTAAAGTTGCAAGTAACACACAAAAATTTAGGTGTAATAGATGGTAAGACCGCGTCAGTCATGGATGTCAGTATACTATACTGACAGAAAAACTCCCTAAATACTTTGACGCTGAAAATTACAAAAAAACATGCAGTCACAATTTTTAAAAAAATTTGAAATTGGCTGCATGCCCGAGTAAAATGGGTTTTTTACAAAACTCAGACTCGTTTTTTTGGAAAATGGACATTTTAAAAATGTCCAAAAAAAAAAATCACAGCCATTTCTTTTTTCGTGTTTTGTTAACATTTGAACGTAAAATTATGTATATGGTCAAGATTGTGTTTTTTTTCTTGCCCTCACATAAATTGCCTCTACCTTATAAAACGGTATTAATAACGTTTCCCATAATATTTGTCCTGTTAAAACTATGCAGTCTGGTTCTTTCTTCATGGTTATTTGGAGTGGATTAGATTTGAATAACTCATATCAATTTTTTATCCAGATATTATAAAATCTCGATGGAAATAATAGAATTACCCGAATTTTTGAAATTGTTCTCGGCACCAAAAATTCAATTTCATGATTTTTTAAATAAAGCCAAGGTTCGTTTAGGTTCTCAATTACGTCCATTAAAAGAGTATATGAAAGATAAAAACATAAGTATAGCCGATATTCGCCTATTATTTGAGAACATCCAAAATCGCCACGAATATTTGACGCGTTTCTACAACTTATCTCTAAGTATCCGAAGTGACAAATTATCATGCGAATCCCCTATGAAAAATAAACATCTAGATAATAATACAGAAACTCTTTATAAAAATTTGATTCGAAATATTCATTGGCAGAACATTTTACAGAATACAAAATCGGGAATTGAGAACAATCCAACATTTATTGAAATGTTAAAAGATCTTTATAAACGGCATATTATTGATTACAAAATATTGACTCCGAGTGCACGGCATTATATGAAAGAGGGTCGCCTAGGCAGCGTTTTTTCGTCGTATTATTTTCGTGCGTCTATATTAAATCCCTACCTGCTTTACTCTTTAAATGAATCTGTTTTACATGGTACAAGGATTTTTACCCCAACATTAGGATGGAGTTCGTATAGTTATGGTTTTTTAGAATGTCCGGGAGTTCTCGAATATGTAGGAACAGATGTCATATCTAGTGTTTGTCAGAAAACGAAACGACTCGCTCATCATATTGCTCCCAGTAAAAAAGTGGATATCTACTGTAAACCATCCGAGGATTTGTTAACCAGCAAGCCATTTCTGCATAAATATCGAGAACATTTCGATGTCATTTTCTTTAGTCCTCCTTATTATCGATTAGAACTTTATGAAGGAGGAAATCAAAGTACAGAACGTTATAAAACATACGAAGAATGGTTAGCGGGGTATTGGGAAAATACAATTCGGCTTTGTCATCATGTTCTCCAAAAACACGGCAAATTGTGCTATATTTTATCGGGATATGGTTCTGAAAATACGAAAGAAGAGTATGATTTGCTCGGCGATATGAATGCAATTACTAAAAAATTATTTGCTTTTCATAGTCAGCAACCCATGTTTAATAAAAATGTTCATGTAACGAAACATCGCGAAACGGGAGAACAAATCATGATTTTCACTAAAAAATGAGAAAATTAAATATATTATTATATTATATTCTATGAAATCAACGGTAAATTCATATGACATATTTGATACACTTATTGCTAGAAAATGTATGAAACCAGACAATGTTTTTGATGATATAGAAAAAACGTATCCATTCCCTAATTTCAAATCCATCAGAATACAATCTGAAATAAAATCAAATGGAACTCTTGACAATATATATGTTCAATTTCAAAAAACAACAAACATAACAGACGAAGAATTAATAAAGTTGAAACATTATGAACTCAGCAAAGAATTAGACTATTCTATACCAATTGTTTCAAATATAAATAAGATTCGTGATGGAGATATTTACATATCTGACATGTATTTGTCAGAAGAAAATATAAAGACACTTTTAAATAAACACGGAATTAACATTAATAATAAATTATATGTATCTCCAAATGGAAAAGGTTCTGGAAAAATATACGAAAAACTATTAACTGAATATGAAATAATTACACATACGGGCGATAACGAACATTCTGACATTTCACAAGCAAAAAAATATGGAATAAATGTCTATCATACAAAAATTAATAAATATACTAATTTCGAGTCAAGTTTGGTGAAATCTAACAATATTGAATTATCCAATATATTTAGAAATTATAGGTTACAAAATCCTTATGATGAAACTACAATCGAATATCGTTTATATGAAGAACAAGCAAAATATAATATACCAATTTTGCTATATATTGCAAAGACGCTTAATGAAATATTATTAAATGAAAATAGAAATACAATCTTGTTTTTGACTAGAGATGGATGTTTATTAAAACCAATTGTTGAACAAATGTATCCGCATATTATTTGCAAAGAGTTGCACGCAAGCAGAGCTGTTCACAAAAATTACAATGATATTTATATGAATTATCTAAAAGAAAATTATAATCATGATACTTGCATATTATTTGATATGTGCGGTTCATTTTCTAGCGGAAGAAAATTATATATGGAAGTGTTTGGTTTTTTACCCAGAATACACATATTTAATTTACACACGAATTCTAACTCTCTTAAAAAGTACGATGGTTTGACATACAGTATTTCAAGGAATAGTAATGGCGACAAAACAGAAGGCGTAAATAAGGATATTGTAGGAACATTATTGAGGATGGAAGAAGGTCAAAATGTAATTAGAATGCCTCTTGAAATTTCAAAAAACTATGCAGTTATAAAACGAGATACATGTTTAAATTTCATTTCAAAATATGATAATGATTTGTTATTAAATGATATTAACACTGTTACTGAGTCAGAATGGAACGAATTAATAAATGAGTTTTATTCAGTTCCTCCGGTTATTCGCAATAAAGACACTAAGACATTGGCTGAATTAGCTAATTGTTTTTCTTCGGATAAGGGAACTAAATATGCATGTGCACATAACTATGCAAAGCATTATGAAAAAATAATACATTATTACAGTAATGTTTTACAGAAAGACAACATTAATTTATTAGAAATCGGATTAAACCGCGACCTTAGAAATGAATTACCTTCTTTAAAAATTTGGGATGAATATTTCTGTGGAAATATCAATATATATGGATTCGATATTTATCCACAGTTCTTAGAACATAATGGGAAATATAAAAACATAAAGATTTATTGCGGTGACCAATCTAAGATTTCGGACTTATTACAATTATGTGAAAACAAATATACAATACTTATAGATGACGGGTTTCACGCATCAATGCATCAACAAATCAGTTTTAAGACGTTGTGGGATAATATTGAACCTGGCGGTTGTTATATAATAGAAGATTTACATTGGCAACCAAATAATGAATCTGGAATGAAAACGAAGGAATTGTTAATTAATTGGCAAAGTAGCAATTTTATTGAATCGCAATATATAAATAAAGAAGAGGTTGATTCCATAAAAACGACGATTGATAGAATAGAATTGTTTGATTCTGAATCTAAAAAATGGAGCTCAGAAGACGTAAAAAATGCTTTTGCTGTTATCTATAAAAAATTTAACTAACCGATAATTTTTTGTTAGATTACTAAAAAATGAGAAAATTGAATTCCTTTTCGTTTTGTACAAGTTACGTAAACATAAACTTCAGCAATAAAACATGGCCTCTCAACTTCAATCCAAACTCGCTCCAGAGCTGATCGATGTTATCAAATTATATACTGGTGAGGCATATTGGCATAATAATAACATTTATTATGTCAAGAAAATTCCCAAGACAGATGACCGTTATGCAATGCTGAAAAAACGCCCACTCATTAAACAAGTTCCAAATGATTATAGAGAGCATCCTCTCCGGGGGAGTGTCTGGTTTAAAGTGAACGGAAAATTCATGGTTATTACAATACGTTATACTCATTTTTGGGATGGAAATAGCAACATCTTTGGATATTTTAAAGAAGTATTTTACAACGGCAATAAAAAGATTATTTATTATGGTTAGAAAAATTGAATTGTCTTTCATAATACGTATTATTGGGTATTGTAAAAAATGAAAACATTTCTCATCTTGAAAAAGTTGCATACACCATTCGTGCGTGCATATAATTCATTTGCACATGGTGGAGGTGGAGGTGGAGGTGGAGGTGGAGGTGGAGGTGGAGGTGGAGGTGGTAGCAACAGACGAGACGAATTCTTTGCCGTTGTCTTTATACTCGGATTAGGGTTTTCGATAAAAAACACAAAAAAATAGCACAATGCCAATTGTATTTAGAAGAGCACAAATTCTAACTACAATATACACCTTTGAAGATTTAGGTTTGCACAATAAACGAGCGTTTTTTCTAAATTTATTATAGTGGGATAAGCAAACTTTACTTCGGGTATGAAAAGACCCAACTTTGAAAAATTTATTTTCGCATTTTATTATATTGTGCGAACTTAAATCTTCAAAGGTGTAAATGAAACTAGAATATATTTTAATTTCTTTATCAGTGGCATTCTTATGGGGATTGGCACCTATTTTTCAAAAACATTTTCTTAAAAGATTCGATAAGGCATCATTGATGTTACTTTTTTCATTTTCCTATGCATTTATAGTTGCCGCATATTCTTTATTTAATCAAACGTCCATAATAAAAGACATATCTTTCTTATCAAATGGAGATTTTTTAAAAATTATTACGTATGTCTTTTTCACTATTTTCTTGACAAATTTACTGATATTACATGTTCTTAAATCCCATGATGCATATGTTGTGGTGGCATTTGAAGCAACGGCCCCTCTCTTCACGTTACTTATCGTATGTTTATTTTTCAATGAAAACGTTACAACAATTGGAGTATTAGGTGTTTTATTAATTGTTTTAGGTGTGTTTTGTGTTTCCTTAAATGACGCTAAATTCAAAATTGAAGAATTTATTGGGTTACGATAAAAATATATATCTATTATATACATAATGAATCAAGAAATTTCTTTTGTTTGCAAAAATGGATTAGGAGATAAATTGTTAGATGTGATCGGAGTATACATTATTTGTAAATATTTATCTTATGAACTAATTATAGATTTTAACAAAGATACTATGTATTTTGCTTGGGGAAATAATAATTATGATGAAAGGTTGTTTATATTCGACTATTTTGGATTATCAAATGGTTCTTTTGATTATTTTATTGAATCTATTAATCCTTCAGCTTCATTGTGTCCTTACAACGTATATTTATTTTTATTAGAACACATTCCAACTATAACATTGGAAGAAATTATCAATTTTTATAAAGAAACGGTGAGCACAATTATAAAACCTTCTTCCGTTATTGAATCTAGAATTCCATTAGGAATATCAAATGCATATGGATTACATCTTAGAAAAACAGATAAGATCAACAATAATGGCCAGTTTTCACACGAAAACACGGATATTGAATTTGATATTATCATAGAAAAATTATTAGAAAGTGTTGATGAAATTGCGATAACGGAAAAAGACCCGACGTTATTAATTGTCACAGAAGATATTGATTGGAAAAGAACAATTACTGATAAAATAAAAAAAAAACATCCTCAAATAATTTTTTTAGAGCCTGATTATGAAAATCATGAAAACTACAACAATTTAAACTCGGTTCTTGATATGTTCTGTTTATCTAAATGTAAACATATTATACAGGGTGTAAAATATTCAACATTCTCTATTTTATCAGCATTAATTGGAAAGAATAAACTTACCAATTTTTCTGAACATTTACTTCACAATAATGATTGTTTGATTCATAATTGGTCAATAGTTTTAAATACAAATATAATTGTAGATATGGAAAAAACAATACGAATTTCTGGTTATGCTAATAAAATAAGACACAATCTTCCCAACAAATAATTATTGTTACAATTTTACATAGGCGTTTGGTCTGAAATCACATGCCGCCATGAACCATAACACAAATGATACCCATACCGACCAAAACAATTATCTTGGTAAGGAGTCGGCTCAACAAGAAGAACATCATTATTTGTTTGTGAGTAATCAATATAACTTTGTGTAACTAAAATAGGTCCAGTTCTATAATAAACATAAACATCACGTTTATCATCAGTACACGTCTGCTGTGCAGATTCAATGAGTTGATTTGAGATTCGTTGTTTTACTATATTATCAATGATTGTTTTTAAAAACGGATGACCCTTTGGTGAATAAAACGCATAATTTCCTATTAAACAAGAGTTTTGTTTTTTTAATATTTCATCCTCGGGATTTTTTAATTCGACTGGAAAGATGCAACTCGTTTTGACGTCAATAAAATCTTTGAATGACCAAACCGCTTCAAAATCAAGGTCTACATAAACGCCGCCATAATAATAAACCGCTAAATAGCGGAAAAAATCTATTTGTTGGATTTTCCCGGGTAAATTTGTAAATGTTTCAAAATATTCTGGCATGCAGGTCTTTATAAATTCAATAATTCGGTCATCATCAAAAAACATATAATTACAATCTGGATTTATGGTTTTTATTTTGTTTACCATACCTTGATAATAGGCAGGTACGTCCTTGGTTTTCCATGTTTGAATAATATTCATATTTATAAAATATATATATTTATTTTATAAAATTCCGTTTATATATTTTATTGACGATATGTTCTAGACAAAATATCATATATAGGATTCAATAAACAAAAATTGTAAAAGAGTAATTTATGGTGTATAGAGTGGTTAGTGGATGAATGTGAAATATAAGTAGCTGTTAAATAAAAATATAAGCAAAAGGCAAATTCATAGTGAGTCAAATCTAAAAACAAAATAGGTGAACTTAAGGTCCCTAATAACAATAATCCATCTATCTCTGTAACATAAAACGTATCACAAGGATAAACCTCTTGTTGCATATGCATCATTCTGTGATAAAGATAATAAACAAACTCGGCAATCATAGAATACGCAGCAACGTTGTATATTGTCTTGTCCACGCTATGAGGACATAAATCTATTTTTCTATTCAAGACAATGGCATAAATCATGGAAAAATTACCTAACATTCTCATCGAAATTTTTACAAGTTTTTCAATTCGATTTATCGTTCTATACCGATTGTAAGACGGATTAAAAAACGGCACGTCATTATAAAAACACAATAAATATGCAGATGCGGTAGATGCCGTAAAAACTCCGAATAATAATTTTGCTGAGAATAAAAGCGTCGATAACATGGATACATATATTCAAGTGCATTGTTTAAATAATTTACGTAAAAGTAATTATTAGTCTTGGTAAAAAATTGATGTTTCGCCTTCCCATTCTATCATCATTAAAGAATGGACTCATTGATAATTGGTCAAAGGTATACGTTTTATTTGCGATACGGAGAAAAGAATAAGCAAGTTCGTGGTAATTTAGCAAGGATTTACCATCATACTCATAGGATTAGCGATAATGATGGAATCAGAATAGAAGATACTACCACTATTATTTTGAACAAAGTTGAAACTGAAACATCGAGAGAAACTACTCTTAGTTTTCCACTAAATTGGCTAGATAAAGTAGAAAATCTAGATTCAATACTTGACTCAAGTGTTGTTTTATCATGTGACGTTTTGTTGCTTATTGATAATTATTTATAAATGTTCTCTTATCCCTGTTCTATTGTTTTGATGATATCCTCCGGATAACCCATGTCTTTTAATACTCGTAACGCACCTTTAATTTTGGAAATTCCCGGTTTCATCTTATACGTATAATAAAATTCACCGTTTTCGAGAACCTGCACATGCATTTTAAAGTTCTCAATATGTCCAGATTTCTTATATTTTTTACAGATAGATAAATAATGTGTCGTCAATATAAAGTTTACGTTCTTGTATTTGGACAGATATTCCAAAAAGGCAAACCCAGCTTTCGACGCTTCCTCGGGATTCGTACCCGAGTATAATTCATCAAATATGCAAAAATGGCGATACGTGTTTTCACTATGTTCATCAATAATATCTAAAATATCCTTACATCGTCTAGATTCGGCTTGAAATAAACTGTCACGCCCCGACGTATCGGGAATGTTCAAATAAGAATGTATATGGGTAAATGGTGTCAAGTTAGCAGATTCATAAAATCCACAACCGAGTTGCTGGGTAAAGATAATATTCATGGCTGTAGTTTTTAAAATCGTGGTTTTTCCGGCTTTATTGGGTGCGGATATGATAATATTTTTTTCAAACACACAATTGTTTTTTACTGGATTATCATTGAGCAGTGGTGGATAGTATTGCTCTTTAAAATCACAAATCGCATCTGGTTTTATTGTACCAAAACATACAGTGCCATTGGTCAAGTTCTCGCTAACACCAATAAGATTATCTATAAATCCTTCAAAACCTGCTGCATATCGAAGTGCTGCTTCGTATTCCGGTTTGGAATAAAAACTATAATAGCATTTTAATAATTCACCAAATTCTGTAAATTTAGACAGTGAGTTAGAGAAGGGGTCTACATAAATTAATTCGGACTCCATTGCCAACAAACAATTATAATGTTTCACCACATCTTGGCAAAATGGTTCATATGATGAATAATTAGAAGCGAAAGATAAAAAGGACTCCATACTACGAATAGAAAATTGAATTTGACAACGTAAATCGATAAGCGAATTATTTATTTTCTTAACGTTATAATAAAACCGATGACACGTACTCACATTCTGATAGATTTGCAAAACATAGAGTGAAAACGTGATTAATAAATAAACCATTTTGTCCCAACTTATAGACTGCATACTCGATAACGCCTTTCCAATAAAATGGTTTTTTGCTAGAGAAGTCAATATTTCAACATATGTTTCTACGGTAATGGGAATTTGTTGGATTTTTAATAAGATAAAAGGAAAAATAAGGAAAAAAATAGGAATTAAAAAACTAGTAAGTGGAGAGGCAATGTTCAAAAATGATACAATTTGTAAAAAATTCGTAGATTCATTCAAATATTTTAACATATCCCAATCCATATAGCCATATTTCTCTAAGAAAAAATTGTCTTCTTTTAAATCTTTCCAGAGTGACATATATTTCTCACAATCAATTGAAGATTCGCCCGTTTCCTCGGTTTGAGTAATATTTTGCTTATAGGTATTCATGTTTTTTAACAAATCTTTGGTATCATTTATAAAATCAATGTTAGTTGTATATTGTTTTTTCCATTTATGAATCATTTCCTTGGCAAAGCGATGGGTTGGTTTAAATAAATATTCATACATAGAATTAGATATTCCGGTTTTGTTTTCGGCTAATTCTAGGTCGTCACAAACAATATCAGATAATGAGAATATGGTCGATCTATTCAAATAGGTGATAGGTAAGTGGAAATTTGTATGGATTTCTTTGGATAACAACGCTTCATTGGGATTAGGTTCTTTAACTAAACCTGTATCAGGTTTAGCGGAAGACGCTGAACTAGATGCTGATGCTGATGCTGATGCTATTGGTCTTACTTCTATATCTAACTGTGCCATAAAAGCAGTTTTGTTTATTTTTCCGAGTTCCTTATGGATAGTTTCTTTTAATGCGGCTATCATTATACTATTTCCATAATAAAAGTAAATAGTATAAACGAATATCTATGAAAGATGGTGGCCTACGTATCGCCGACCGGCAATTCATTAATGGTTATTTTATAATGGTTTTCAATGATTTTCATCGTAGAAACGTCGCGTTTTGTAATAAAATTAATAGCTAATCCCTTACGCCCCCATCTTCCGCTCCGGCCTATTCTATGTAAATAGGTATGAGGACAATTTGGCATATCAAAATTAATTACAGTAGATACTTGCTGGACATCAATTCCTCTTGCCGTAATATTAGATGAAATTAATACTCGAAACTGACCTCCTCTAAATGATCGAAAAATATTATCTCGTTCTTCTTTATTAATTGAACTATGAATCGCACAAACTGAAAATCCCTCATCCGTCATTGCCTGGCATAGATCAATTACACGCTTCACATTATTACAATAAATTATACATTGGTTTACGCTGATCTTTGCAAAAAGGTGTTTCAACATGTCATATTTGAAATAATCATTTTGAACAGCTACATAATTTTGTTGAATACACTCTAAATTTAATTCCTCCTTTTTCATCGTAATTTTTACGGGATCACGCATAAATTTGTGAGCTAGTTTTATGATTTCTTCGGGCATCGTTGCACTAAACAAAGCAACTTGTATATCATCATTGAAATATTGAAAAATATTGTATATTTGTTCTTTAAATCCACGGGATAACATTTCATCTGCTTCATCTAAAACAAATAACTTTACTAATGACAAATCAATGTTCTTTCTTCTCGTCATATCATATATTCTTCCTGCTGTACCAACTATAATTTGAGGCGGAGTTTTTATGATATCCTGTGCATCCTGTTGAACTGAAGTTCCACCGATCAGCGTTTTTACAACTAGGCCCTCCATACAGCATCCTAAATCGCAAATCACGCCCGAAATTTGTTTTACTAATTCGTGCGTTGGTGCTATTATTACTGCTTGTAGGATAGGGCTCGATGAATCTATTAATTGTAAACTACTTATTGAAAAAGTTCCGGTTTTTCCACTACCGGATTGAGCCTGTGCAATCGTGTCTTTTCCATTAATTATTGGTAAAATGGCCTTTTTTTGAATTTCACTTGGGTTCTCAAACCCATAGGAATAAATGCCTCTCAGCAACTCGGTTTTAAATTTGAAATCATCCCAAGATTCGACCTTTTCAAATTCAGGTTTTACATTTTCTTCTATTTTATTTTCACTTTGTTCCGGGCTTTCTTCTTTATCCATCCCCAATATATGTCCCCAATATATAAATAAATTGCTCGATTGTTTCTATACCAATTATTTAAATATATAATAAGGTCAAAACATATAAATAGTTACATGCTAATATAGGTAGGATGTATACGCTAGATGATTTTAAAGATATAGCTTTTTCAGGATATGATTATGTTTTACCAGTAAATACTGTTACAATAGTTAGAAATCTATCCAATGAATTAGGTATTATTGCATCTTCCCAACCACTAAGCACTACATCTACTGACAGACCTAAAATGTTTAAATCACGTACTGGAAATTCAAATCGCAAACCGAAATCAGATAATGAAACATGGGAAAAGGCACCAGTTTTTAAAACAACAAAACTAGAACAAAAGGAAGGTATCGAAAAGGCAATGAATGATATTCGGATTTGTTTAAATAAAATTTCAGCGAAAAATTATGATAATCAACGTGATGCTATTATCCAATATATAAAACAACTGGATTCTGATTCGAATCCTGACGAATTGGCTAAAATTACGAAATCTATCTTTGATATTGCCAGTTCAAATAAATTTTATTCAGATTTGTATGCTCTCTTATATAAGGAATTGACAAACGAATTTCCCCATTTTAAAGAAATTGTCGGCACAATCCTCACTGAATATATTGAAAATATGCATACCATACGTTACTTGGACCCAAAGATTGATTATGACAAGTATTGTGAAAACAATAAGGAAAATGATAAGCGGAAAGCAATGACGGCATTTATAGTGAATTTGGCTAAAAATAATATTTTTAATAATGAAGCAGTTATTGACATAATTGTTCAGTTGCAAGAAATGGTTTTGAAATATATTGATGAACCTGAAAAGACGATTGAAGTAGAGGAAATTACTGAGAATGTTTATATTTTTATAACTATGTCATTAAAAGAGATGTCATCTACTCCTTCTTGGGCGTTGGTTATTGAAAATACAAAGAAGTGCTCTTTGTCAAAAACCAAAGAACATCTTAGTATGTCAAGTCGAGCATTATTTAAATATATGGATATTTTGGATTTTGTTAAGAAGAATACCATAATACCATAATACACAAGTCTAATCTTATTCATGTTATCAAGATTTTTATTATTATTTCTAAAAAAGTAAATAGAAATAATAAAAAATATACATAATACATAATGGTAAAATCAAAACTAGATGCTGACAATATAAATTATGATGAAGATAAAGAAGTGGATGCTGACGATTTTGATCACCCATCTGCGAGATATAACTATACGATCAATGATTTAGAAGTAGTAATCGTTTTGGGAATGATAAGACATACTTATTCTAAGTATAATGTTGTTTATTATCCTATTTATTTGGTATTTGGAGATGAAGTAGATTCAAAGATTGGGGTTTTTGAAGTTGAAAGTTCAAAGGCACTCGAAGCCGTGGATGAAGATGGGGATATTGATTTAACAAAAGGGAAGATAATAATTTTTGCATCAAAAGATTATTTACAATCTGTCATTGCAGAAAATAAAACCAACTCCAATATCACAGTGCAAAGCGAAACGAAAGACGACATTGGTAAAGGCACAGAAGAAAATCCGGTAATCATAGAAGATAGTGATGATGTAACGCGTTTAGATTTACCAAAAGATAAGGTTTCCGCGGTTTCTAGTGAGGCGGGCAAAGAGTTATCAGAGGGGGTTTTTTTAATAAAAGAAGCAACAGATACCACAACTTTTCAAGAAGAAACGCTGGAAGAAAGTGATAAATTAAAGGGCGAATTTAACGAATCTCCGAAAAATAACTGGATGCAAAACTTTATTATGAACATGAATTATAAAATCGTAGATAATGAAGCCGGAGGTGACTGTTTATTTGCCGTGTTAAGAGACGGATTTCTTCCGATTGGAAAAGAAACAACTGTAGCAAAATTGAGAGCATTGTTATCTACCGAGGCAACGGAAGAAGTTTATTCCAATTCGCGTTTATTATATGTAGAATATTTGGCAGAAATCCAGGATAAAGAGAAGGAAATGAAAGAAATTAAAAAAAAAACTGCACTTTTAAAGAAACGTAGTGAAACTTCTTCTAATAAAGAAGATAACAAGGCCATTTTAAAAGAGGCAAAAGACTTCAAAGAAAAATATCAAAAATTGGTAGAAAGTAAAGAATTGACTCAAGAATTAATGAATGAATTTGAACATATGAAAGACATTGATTCATTGGATAAATTTAAAGAGTTTATGTTAACCAGGAATTATTGGGCTGATAGTTGGGCAATTTCAACTCTTGAACGGTTATTAAATATAAAAATTATAATTTTATCAGAAGAAGCCTTTGAAAACGGAGATAAAAATTCTGTCTTACTATGTGGACAATTAAATGATGAAGAAGCGGAAAATAAGGGTTCTTTCAAACCTGATTATTATATTATTACTACATATTCAGGTAATCATTACAAATTAATAACATACAAAGAAAAGACAATTTTTAAATTCAGAGAGCTACCTTATGATGTTCGAGTTCTCGTTATTAATAAATGCATGGAGAGGAATGCAGGTCCCTATTATTTAATTGAAGATTTTCGTAATTTGAAAACCCGATTGGGGTTGGACGCGGATGAGGGGAGACCTCACGTAGATGAAGATGAATTCTTAAAAAAAGACATTTATGATAAAAATATTGTTTTTCGGTTTTATTCACAATCTGATCCTGGTCCAAAGGCAGGAACTGGTTCTGGGGAAACTATTTTACCTATGGAAAAACTGAACTTTACTGTGTTAAATAATAAAAAAAATAAGGCGATGTTTGATTGGCGAAAAAAACTCGATGATTCGTGGTCAGCTCCATTTACAGTTGATAGCCATCGCTGGAATACAGTAGAACATTATTATCTGGGTTCTCAATATAAGAAGGGATTTCCAGATTTTTATTTACAATTTTCATTAGATAGTGAAAGCAAAACCTCTACTGATTTGGCTCTTGCTCATATAGCAGGCAGCGAAAGCGGTAAATTAAAGGATAAGATTTTGCGTAAACCTGAGATAAAGCCTGACGCGGACTTTTTCAAGCAAGGTGAAAATAGCCGAAGTAAAGTTGAACGTAAAACTGCCTTACTAGCTAAGTTTGGGCAAAATTTAGATTTAAAACAAGTACTCTTGGCAACTAGAAATGCTAAATTGACTCATTTTAAGAGAGGAAGAGAGCCAGAAACGGATGATCTATTAATGGAAGTGAGAAAAGAGTTGACTGCTACGTAATTGCAAAACCTAAATAAAGCAATAACTTGTTGTATATATCATTGTATAATCATGCTAGTATCAGAATTAAAAAAGGAACAACGATATTTATTTCATTACAAAAATAACAATAGAAGTAGTTTTAGAGCAACATTTGATCACTTTGTTACAAATGCTGGCTCAACGTACATAAATCTAAAAAAATATGCCGCTATTCATGATACCATTCTATTACCAGAAAGATGGATTATTCATACTCATTTGATATCAAAAATAGAATCCTTATCTGAAATTGTAGGTTCATCGTGTAAATTACCAGATGATGTTTTGAATCTTATTGATAATTGTTTTTGAGAACACAAAAAAAAGATTCCGATTTGGTTATCGAAAACACAGATATTTTGTGTTCTCAATAACAGTATTTTTGATAAAAAATTGAATAACTTTTTTATCAAATTAAAATCAGTATAATTCCCCCCAGCACTATAGCACTTTACCCAAAGATGTCGACTTCTTCTATTGCCCTTCCTGCCTTTGGTGGCAGCATCCGTATCGTAACCCTCCCCCTGGGTTATGAGACTGCGAACCGAGTCAAGCACCTAGTTGAGGAGGAGCTATCGATTGGTCAGGTGCTTTCCGTTCGCATCCAAGGACGCAAGACGCCTCAGGGCGTCCAATATTCTACGGCATTCATTGACTTCAAGTCCTGGGCTCTAAACAATGACCTCATCGGGGCCATCGAGGACTCCACCTACGATGAGCACGACCAGCCCCTCACTGACCTGAACCAGGCTAAGACCATTTGTGTCCGCGAGGGCTCCTACAAGTGGGCCAATGGCCGGGTCATGGAGCACCTTGCTATTCGCCCGGTCGACTACGGGATGGGTGGTGCGATTCCTTCCAACAATGATTCTGTCTCGACCGGAGGTCCTTTGCCCGTTCAACGCGGCCTGTTCTCCTACGGCAACGTCCTTGACACTCCTTTGACAAGCAATGTTGTCCCTGGTGAAGGGGTGCACTTGGACTGCGTGGGAACGTCTTGGAACAGCATCTACATTCCGGTCTTTCCGAAGAACTTGGCTCTGGATATGAGCGACGGCACTTACCAGTCAGTTCAATCCGCAGACATCCAGAATTTCTGCGAGAAGCACTTGCAGCTGGGCAGAGTGAGCCGCGTGGACTTCATTTCACGCACTGGGACCGATCAGCCTGCTGTCCAAGGTGCCTTTGTTCATTTTGAACACTGGAACAACAATGGTCCCTCGACAGATGTTCGCATAGGTCTCAATCACCACGAGAGTATTCGCGTTCACGGAGGATTTTTGCCACAGTACCCCTGCGGCCCTTTGAAGTTTGTCACCATCCAGAATGGCAAAGTAGAGCCAGCATATTTGGTCTTTAAGATCAACCACAAGCCGCTCCCTCAAGCAGATACAAGCCTGAACACGGCCCAACTGGTCGCTGCCAACAAGTATTTGGAGGAGAAGATTGCCGAGAAGGATGCTCTCATCGGTGGACTCATGGCGGCACTTGAAGTACGCAACACTGCTGCCATGGTCAATGGCCAACTGATTGCTGACGACAGCATCGAGGGACTTTCAGCAAGCAACTCTTCTGCTCCTGATTGTGATGCTTTGGGAGAGGACGGTCTTGGCCCGATGCAGGTATCGGAGCTGGCTTAGTTTTAGTTTGTAGGATAGATAGATTAGTTTTACGCCGATGAACATTTAAGTTCGCACGCTTTGCGTGCGTCTTAATTAATTTTTCGGTAACGTTGTCATTGAACAGTATCTGCACTTTGTGCGGATTATAATGTTCAAGGGTGTATAATATAGTAAATATAAAGAAAGGGAAACCTTTTTTTATGACGACCAACCACTTTTCATATATTGTAAAAAATTAGTAGCATTTCCTCTATAAAGTGAAATCCAAATAGAACAGTTTCCAGTAGATCCGCAAATAACATATTTACATTTTGACATGATAATGGTAATAGCGAGATAATATTTGGAAAAATGATGATTTTTGTCTGCGAAGACACTGTCAACGGAATCTCTTTGTTTATTCATATGTCGAATTTCATCATGAAAACAAAAATAATTTGATGGAAAGGTTTGTTGCATTTTTTCTATAAATTCGGTTTCATCACTTTGAATTAAAAATTGTATTCCAGAATTTTCACGAAGGATATCGTTCGCTCTTTGGATAATATCTTCATAGTCACAAAGGGGAGACTCAATTATCTTATCATTTCCTCGATAAAACAAGACGCAAATATTATTATAATCAATTATTTTGTATTTGTTCTCGATTTCTACTATTTTTTCTTGTATTGGGATTGATGGCGTAAAATATTTTTTTACAAAAGGACAAATATGCTTATGATCCAACGTTTTGTAATCATTATATTGATAATTTTCATCATAATCTACAATTATATCGGATGTTATTTGAATATTGGATTTGTGATAATGCGTAAAATAATCAAATGTAACATCGTCGTCATTACCAGATTTCTTATATTTTAAATAGGATTGTGAAGAGTCAACTGTTTCTGGCAATGTAAATTTATTATTGTTGAAATATTGAATAATTTGGTGGAGTCTTACCGAGCTGTTTGAAAAAAAACCATGATTATGACCTACCATTAGCATTTTTCCTTATATAAGTATTATATAATAGGTGGTTATATAATATGAAAAATGTCATTTTTAGAATTCGTGAACAGACATGCGTAGCGTTTGTAACATCTTTACATTATCGATCTTTTTACAATGACGATTAAACCAGGTTTCCAGCAATTTTATACTTTGTAAATATTCCTGCCGTTGATAATGTTCTCGAATAAAACCACAATAATCAATCAAATTTTTATCAAAATGACTAAATTGTAGAGAACCTTGATTATGTATCGCACACCAGTGAATATAATCACCCACGAAAAACATCATCATTGATTTTAATACAAAATAAGCAAATATAGGCGTTTTTTCTTTATATTTGTAGAGCCTCGCATGTTGAGCTTGAGGTGTCGTAGAATATAAATCTTCATACCCTAATCCAAAATTACAGAGAACCTTGACACATTGAAATAAAGAAAATTCCTGTTCCTTTTTAAGCATTCTTTTGGTTTTTTTTATTAATTCATCAATGGTTCTCGTTTTAGTTGACAAAAAACTGATAAACATGACGTTTATAATTTCAGCCCACATTTCACAATACGATTCAAAGAAACATTTTTCTGTCGTCTTAATCGGGAAAATAGATAATATACATTTGTTTATTTGGGAATTATCCATTCCTGAAAAATCTAATCCCATGTTATGAAATGTTTCGTGAATGAGAACCTTAAACCACTCTTCCTCTCTATAAATATGTATTTCAGAAATTGTACTACAGGTAGTTGTGAAACCGCTATTTGCATGCTCTTGTTTTATGTGTTCATGAAGACTTGGTAATGTCTTTTTCAATTCCGTTAAATACAAATAAATATTTAATCTTCGAGAACATTGTGTAGATGCATAATGTGTGGATAGGTATAACCACATAAATATGCGTTTTAATGAATCATTACAATATCTGGTATTGTTTTGCGTGGTTTTTTCAAAAATAATAGATACTTGTATCTCCCGGGTTCCAATTTTGAATGTAAATATGCATCCAAATTTGGCTATTTTCTCAATTTCCGACCTGGCCATTTCAGGTGAATAATGATAATCTACTCCTCTGGGAATTTTCGTATGTTCAAAGTTTATCCATTTTTCTTGTATAACTGCTTTCTCAAATACATCTTCAGCTTCTTTTATTTTGTGAAAAATAGTTGCTAGCATTGTAGTAGCTTCATGAGATAAATGAATGTGTGGTGTATGTAATAATTTTGAAGAAACCGTACTGTCTAAAAAATGAATTATTTGTTTTGATATTTCTTTCATCTAGCATATACGGATAAAATAATGCGTAGCTTCAAAAAATTGAACTCTCGGTTAAAGTGGTAGTGGGCACTATAAAACGAACAGATTAACAAAATGGGTATAAAAAATTTGAACCGTTTCCTTAGGGACAATTGCAGTAAAAGGTCTATTCGTAAGGTTCATCTTAAACAATTCGCTAATAAAATAGTGGTTATTGACACGAGTATTTATTTGTATAAATTTATGAGTGAGGGGGCACTCATGGAAAATATGTATTTATTTATATCTATCTTAAAATCCTATTATATTACGCCCATTTTCATATTTGATGGAAAACCACCCCCCGAAAAAAAGGAATTGCTTAATAAACGCCGCATGGAAAAAAAGGATGCTGAAATAAAGTATAAAAATATAGAATCCGCCTTAGAAAAAGTATCTGTCGATGAAAAAAAGGAAATGCTTATGGAAATGGACCTGTTAAAACGCCAGTTTATTCGAATTAATCAAGATGATATACGAAATGTAAAGGAATTATTAGATGCATATGGTATATCTTATTATGAATCTCAGTCAGAGGCAGATGCGGTATGTGCGTATCTTACTAAAATAGGTAAGGTATGGGCTTGTTTAAGTGATGATATGGATATGTTTTTATACGGATGCCCACGTGTTATTCGCCATTTGAGTTTGATGAATCATACCGTTGTTTTATATGATACAGAGGCCATTTTAAAAGACTTGCAAATGACAGAGCGACAATTTTGCGAAATAATGGTGCTTTCTGGTACTGATTATAATTTACATTCGAATACCTGCCTTTATGAAACCATGCGATGGTATCAGGAATATAGAAAATATCTTGATAATTATAAAAATAAAATCGAAAATGACGTAGATGGGAATGCGAAACCCCAGTTGGAATTTTATGTATGGTTAGTCAAAAATACAAAATATATTAACGATTACTTGCGGTTATTAAAAACATATCAGATGTTTCAAATGAATAATAACATTCATTTGAACTCTTGGCAAGACGTTCAGTTTGATAAAAAATCCGAAGATATTGCTTCTTTAAAAAACATTATGAAGGAACATGGGTTTGTGTTTACACGATAATTTATTCGTTTATCTCGATAAATGATTTTTACATTTTTTTTTATTTACACCATTGAAGATTTAATAAAAAAAAAATTGAATTATAAATAATCAGTAACATAGTCTAAAAAGATGTCACACAAATCTTTACCTATAGATATAGTGATAAATATATTGCGTTTTGTCGGCAGGGTTAGGATTAGTAATGGAGAAATAATAACTTTAATTGATAACAATAAATACAAAGACGTTATTTATTTCTTACGTAATAAACCATTGCCTAATTTCAAAGCTTTTACATATGGTTTGAGAGAGAAATCATATTCTGTTGATTTATCCCACGAGATATATTTACAATACAAATATAAATTTAATTTAAACAATGAAATAGAAGGAATGGTGATATCTTTGTGGAAAAAGTTTCAATTTCTAAACAAAGTAATTTTGTAAATAAATCGGCATTATTATTAGAATTTTTTTTGTAAATTTTTTTTAAGAATTTATATTAGTGTCGATAAATAACATCCACGATAATCTTCAATCCCGGTATGGGTTAAATTGATGCTGATATCAGCCCAGATATCTCCGCCCATTTTGGTCCATCTATGACAAAATAACCAATCTTCAGAAAAATAATGACCATCTTCTACCCCGCAGTCAAATAGTGCAAACGCAAATTCGTTCTCTTCGGGTTTTAAAAAACTTACATCATCTCTATATTTTGTAGAAGGAAATGCCTCTGACATTTTTTCTATGACAGTTCGCTCAATCATCATAAATCCAGTAGCAATATGTTTTACTTTGGTCAGATTTTTTTCAATACTGAGCGTATTAGACAAATAATTTACATTGTATTTTAATAGATTATGCTGTACCATGGATTCGTCCGTTATCAATCCGTTGAACTGAGACGCGGCTTTTCGCTCAATCAGTGATTTTATTACGTTCTCATTGTCTGGATTTTTTTTATCTGTTATTATATTTTGCCAATTATAATGCTTCAATGGATAAATACCACCAATTATAGGTTTATTTGAAATCATTAGCTTTAAAATATCTAGTGGATCCCAAGAAATATCATTATCAATAAAAATAATATGCGTCATATTTGGGTCACTCATTGCACGGGCAACTAAATTGTTGCGTGCTCTCGAAACTAAACTATCATTCCGGCAAAATTCGATCTTTAATTTTATTCCATAACTACGACATAATTCGACCGTAGCCATTAAACAATCAACGTAATTTACGTAGCATAAACTGGCAAAACACGGTGTCAATAAATAAATATGTGGGCTATTTTCTTTTACGTACGTACGGATTCTTTCGTCGATGGGTACATTTTTATTTACCACGGCTGTTTCAAAAGAAGACATGTATGGTTCTATTATGTATTATTTCTTGGACTAATGTTTATATAGTTTATTGCCAGTTTTGTTTTTTTTGTCTGAGGAAAAGTTTTTGAATATTTTATCTACTAAAAATAAAATATTTATTTGGATTTTTGTTTCGACTTTTGTTTGGATTTTTCTTTTGGATTTTTATTTTTATTTTCGTTTTCGTTTTCGTTTTCGTTTTTTTGTTTCTCTTTCAACGTTGGGTTTTATTTTTATACTACATAACAAATTATTTTACAAATAAACCCATTTAAGCAGTGGCAGCCTCAACAACAACGTCACCTGCCTTCATGAAGTGGTGCTTCATGTAACGCTGGAGGTTGAAGTAGGTAAGCTCATCCTCCTTGTTTACCTTGAGAAGCTTGGTGAGCTTCTCATCGGGATGGATGCGGCGGCCATTCTGCTTATCCTGGAGACCATTGGCCTGGATGTAGCTGTTAATCTCCTTGCTCACATCCGTTCGGGCCATCTCAGTGCCAACCGTCTTGCCAAGGAACTGGGCAAGCTCATCGCTGATGCGAGTGGGCTTGACAAATCCAGATGGCTTGCGGTTAACATTGTTACGACGCTTCTTGGAAGAAGCCTTCTGGGCATTCTTCATCTCACGGGTGACGGCCTTCTCAAGAGTCTTGAAATCATTCTTGACCGTGGAGAAAAGACCAACAAGCTGCTGGAGCTTGGCATTGAACTCAGTAAGCTTGAGGGAGACAGACGAGGCCTCGAGAGCGGTGCTTACAGAAGGAGCGGCCTCAGTGGCACTGCCCGCGACAGGAGCAGGGGTGAGCTCATTGGT
>Ga0136642_1000465_pt1 | contig 21537 bp, 17 predicted proteins | sample LowCatLa1302831Y_FD_115313 | JGI IMG/M metagenome (GOLD analysis project Ga0136642, IMG submission 115313) | Freshwater microbial communities from Lower Cathedral Lake, Yosemite National Park, California, USA - 13028-31Y | ecosystem: Environmental > Aquatic > Freshwater > Lake ... | reverse complement strand
CCCAATTTGCGGTCGATGCAGATCAGACCGAGGCCCAGATTGGCACCCTCGCTGAAGCGATGGCTGCTTCAGTCTTTGTCGCAACCATTAACTCGCGTTGCCGTACTTGTGGTGTCAAAAACATATGCCCGCTTCAACCTCAGGGCCGGAGTGTGATTGATGAAGCTTAAATACAGTGCGCTAGATATCGCGCGTTTGCTCCGTGATTCTGGCGTCGAAGCACACGATCCCACTCCAGAACAGATTGCAATTATTGAATCGATGCCACTTGGCCCCTGCGTAGTTGTTGCAGGCGCTGGCTCCGGAAAGACCGAGACCATGAGTGCACGCGTGCTCTGGCTCGTTGCTAACGAAATTGTCCGACCAGAAGAGATTCTTGGTCTTACCTTTACTCGTAAAGCATCGGGCGAACTAGCTGCACGCATCCGATTGCGACTTCGTCAATTGCGCTCGGTCGGCGCACTTCCTAATGATCCAGCCACCGGACAACCTTTGGATATCGCCGTCAACGTCTCGACCTATCACTCTTATGCCGGAAAAGTTCTCTCCGAACATTCCATCCGTATGGGAATCGATACTGACGCGCAACCTATCGGCCAAGCTGCCGCTTGGCAGATCGCACACTCCATCGTCTCTAATTTCACCGAGACTCAGTTTGATATTGAAAGTTCTGCAGATTCCATAGTTGGCAAAGTTATGGATCTCTCATCTTCTATGGGAGAACACGGCGCAACTGTTGCATCTGTCCGCGAGTACTGCAAAAACTTATTAGAAGAATTTGAAACTCTCTCCGGTAAGCCCAATGCGGATGTCACTGACGCAATCGAAGTAGTGAAAGAGCGCTTATCTATTTTGCCGATGGTGGAAGCCTTTGATAACTACCGCATCGAACATGGCGACCTTACCTTCAGCGATCAGATGAGCTACGCCGCCCAACTCGTGAATATCTTCCCTGATATTGGCGAGCTCGAACGCGGTAAATACAAAGTGGTCTTACTCGATGAGTACCAGGACACCTCATATAGCCAAGTTCGTTTTCTCTCCGCTCTCTTTGGCAACGGCCATCCCGTCACTGCAGTGGGCGATCCCAACCAAGCAATCTATGGCTGGCGCAGTGCCAGCTCAGAAACTCTTATTACATTTGCTAATCACTTCGTCGGCACCAGCGGTAAAGAGTGCAAGAAATACACACTTCTGACCACCTGGCGGAATGATGAAAATATCCTTGAACTTGCTAATCGTTCAATCGATGAGATTGCCGCGCATGCCGGCAAAGCCGCACACGTAGATCGCCTTGCGCTGCGTAAAGACGCTGGCAAGGGTCAGCTCATTCCACTGCACTACGAATCCCTCGAACTTGAAGCGAAGGGAATTGCCGAACACTTTGCCACGATGTGGAACGACCCACAGCGACTTGCCCTTCCACCTGCTAAACGTTCTAGCTTTGCTGTACTTGTGCGTAATCGTAAGAACATTCCGCTCATTGAACAATCACTCCGTGAACGAGGACTACCAGTAGATGTGGTTGGCCTTGGTGGGCTCATCCATGTTCCCGAGATTGCCGACATCATCGCACTCTTACGCGTGATTACCTTCCCAGACGCTGGTTCATCATTGATGCGCCTCCTAACTGGACCGCGCTTGGCACTCGGCACCGCAGACCTTGCTGCACTCGGTAATTTCACTCGGAAAATATTCTCTTCTCAGAACAAGGGGCGCTTGCTTACCGATCTGCTCGTTGCCGGCGATACATCCGTATTAGATGCAGATGATTTCGCAATCGGGAGTGCGATTGAAACCCTAGAGTTCTTTGAACTTGTTGAAGTTAAGAATCTATCAATTCCTGATTACGCACCGACCTTTACTGTCGGTGAGAAGAAATTTCAGGTTCCGCGCGAAAACTTCACCCCTGAAGGCTTCCTACGGTTAGTGCACTTTGCTCATGACTTACGTACGCTCCGCCGTTCTACTGTCGGCTCACTCACCGATGCCTTGATTGAAGCCGAACGTTTCCTCTTCCTTGATACTGAAGTTCTGGTTCGCGATGGTTGGGAGAGTGGTCGCAAAGCACTCGATAATTTCTTAGATGAGGCCGGCAAATTCCAACGTACAGGTGGAACGCTCAGCGCATTCCTCGAATGGATTGCTGCTGCGGAATCTCGTGAAAGTGGGCTCAAGCCGGTAAGTGTTGAAGTCTCCAATACAGCGATTCAGATTCTCACTATTCACACCTCTAAGGGAAGTGAGTGGAACGTCGTTGCGGTACCAGGCCTTATTAAGGGCAATTTCCCGGTGCGCAAAAAGAAGTCAGATCTCTGGACCGATAACTCTGGATCACTTCCAATTGCACTTCGGGGTGATCGTTCACAACTCGAAGATTTCCAGATTCCATCAGCTGCGCCAGATAAAGCTCCGCTCTTCTCCGAGACTAAGCAAGCACTCATAACTCAATCCAAGTATTGGGAGAGCCGGCGAATCGAAGAAGAACTTCGCCTGGCCTATGTTGCCTTTACTCGCGCTAAGAATGTACTTCTCTGCACCGCTTCTTGGTTTGGAAATGGCGAACGTGCCATCGATCCAAGTCTCTTCTTTGAATGGGCGAACGAGATTGCCGCTGCTCAGAGTGCGCGCGCTGCTAATGAGCTCTCGCTAGAAAAACATCTCTTAGAACTCAATAAGCCGGATTATAAGAATCCAACGAGCGAGAACCCAGCCCAACATCAATGGCCAGTTGTATCACCGCGCACCGTTCTTATTCGTGAATCTGCCGAAAAAGTTATTGCTGCCCCCGCCTTTGATATCGCCTCCTCGCTCGCTGGCGCAGAATTTTCTGGTTCATTAAGCGATGCCGAGATATCTCTCCTCTCTGACGCCGATGCGTTAATAAAAGAACTTACATCTGCTCGCGAGGGCTTACGAGTGCAATTACCTAACCGACTCTCGGTCTCCACTCTCATCACACTTAAGTCTGATCCAGAGAATTTAGCGCTCTCGATTCGTCGTCCAATGCCACGTCATATTGATATCTCGGCCCGGCGCGGAACTACCTTCCACGAATGGATTGAAGAGAAGTATCGTGCGCCAAAGATTATGGATGATGAATTCGATGACGTGATGGATTACATCCAGGATCTTCCACTCGCCGAACTGCAAGCGAAATGGCTCGCCAGTTCTTGGGCGGCACGCACTCCTGCCGAGATTGAAGTTGGCTTCGAAACAATGCTCGGTGGTCGGGGTGGCACACTCATTCGTGGTCGCATCGATGCCGTTTATCCAACTATTGGCGCTGATGACAAAGAGGATGGCGGATACGAAGTTGTGGATTGGAAGACCGGTCGCGAAAAATCCGGCGAGGATTTAGCTACCGCGGCTATTCAATTAGCGATGTATCGCTTGGCCTATGCCAAATTGAAGGCAATTCCAGTCGAGAAGATCAGCGCCGCCTTTCATTACATTGGCAGCGATACCACCGTGCGACCAGCAGATCTTATGAGTGAAGAAGAGCTCGTTGCGCTAGTTACGCAATTTCCTATCGTTTAAATACTGAATTCTGCATCGACATTCATATCGGCAACAATTGGCAAGTGATCGCTAAATCCAGATTGTTCAACGACAACCGGTTGGGCCATAAACGTCGTACCTGCTGAACTCTTTTTTGTGAGTATGTAATCAAACTTCACTGCGGGCTTCCATGAAGGATAACTCTTCTGGTCATTGAGTGAGGCCCATCTCGTAAGAAACTTTGGTCGAACCGGGATATTGAATGGCAGATTGAGATCACCTATGAGAATTATGCGATTCTTATCTGACGCAATACTCAGCAGCCATCTCTTTAAGCGAAAAAGTTGCCAAAGATTAACCAATGGAACAAAGGAGAGATGCGTGACGGCAACGGTATAGCCATTTTCAAGTTCTGCAGCTAAGGCAATTCGTGGCTCATCTTTGACATAAAGCAATCGAATAGATTTTCCATTTTTACCGCCCGGTACTGCAAGGGGCAGGCCAACCAGAGATCTACCTAAGTGCAAGGTGTGCCATTCCAGTACTGGTACTCGTGAGATTAAACCGATTCCATATGAAGGTTCTATATCATCTGGATTAATTATTTTCTCGGTCTTGCGCAATGAGCGCCATTTGAATCCTGGCGTACCTATAACGGTTCGAGCAAAGGCATAGTAAGAATTATTCGAGTCATCAACGCTTTTACTTGAAGCAATTCCTATGCGCTCGGCAATGCGCGCGACTTGCGAGTGATGCCCTGATCGTGGCTGCTCGGCATCAACTTCTTGCAGACCAATAACATCAATCTTCGAAGCGGTGATGAAATCGGCAATCCGCTCTAAGTTAGCCTCTTCGTTTAAGGGCTCGAGTGAAGGGCCTGAAGTGGGCAGAATGGGCTGGCCATGGAGCAGGTTCCAGGTCGCAATACGCATGTGCGCACAGTAACGACCTCTAGTAAGTTGCGGGGTGTGAATGCGGCCATATCCACTCTTGCACTGCCCATGGCTCGCGCTGCAATCGATCGGGCAGGCGAACTCCGAGTCGATGCCGAAAAGCTAAGTGAACTCTGGAGCTCTGCCCATATTGTGCATTTCTCGAGCGGCAAGTTTCATTGTGTTAGCTCGACGGATTCAACCGCCACCCTCACTCGCTTCACCTCGACCGAGATTGAGTCACGTCTAGCAAGTGGCGATTTCACCACCGGCGAAAAATTCTTCCTTGGCTTCGATTCCGGCACCGCCTACTTCGCTTGGTGCAGCGAAGACTCTGACATAGAGAACGTAAAAGCACATTTCAAATCGCTCCGTGAAATTGGCGATGAATTATCTGATGCAGATATGGGTCTCGCAGTTCACGCCCAAGCTCTTGCAAACTGGCATCACTCTCATCAATTCTGTTCCCGTTGTGGTGCGACCACATCTTCCGCACAAGGCGGTTCGCTGCGCAAATGCGATGTTGATGCCTCTGAACATTATCCGCGCACTGATCCCGCAATTATTGTTCTTGTGAAAGATAAGGATGACAACATCCTGCTCGGCCGCCAGAAGATTTGGCCAGAACATCGATTCTCCAACTTTGCCGGCTTCGTTGAACCAGGGGAGTCATTCGAAAATTGCGTTGCTCGCGAGGTCGGCGAAGAAGCAGGCGTCGATATCTCCGATGTTATTTATCTTGGATCTCAACCGTGGCCATTTCCTGCCTCCATCATGATCGCCTTCCATGCAATCACCAGCAATCCAGAGGCCGCGCGCCCTGATGGTGAAGAGATTGAAGAAGTGCGCTGGTATTCACGCGCATCGATGAAGCAGGCAATTCTTAATAAGACTCTGCTCTTACCACCCGGAATGAGCGTCTCGCGCCGAATGTTAGAAGCTTGGTACTGCGCAGATGGCAGTGCTATTACAGATCTCACTGGTGGAGAGCGCTGGAGCTCGTAATGAGCATGCCCACATCTCACACGCGATCTCTCTCGATGGATGAAATTCTTGAAGGGTTAGATCCCGAACAAACAGAGGTAGTTAAAGCTATTCGTGGCCCAGTGTGCGTAATCGCTGGTGCAGGAACCGGCAAGACTCGAGTTATTACTCATCGCATTGCGTACGCAATTGCCGCTGGTGTTACTGATGCAAACAAGACGTTAGCTCTTACCTTTACCGCCCGCGCAGCCGGTGAAATGCGAGCGCGCTTGCGCACACTCGGAATTCCCAACGCAACTGCACGAACTTTTCACTCGGCTGCACTTAAGCAGTTGATGTATTTCTGGCCGTACACATTTGGCGGCTCATTCCCTTCACTGCTTACCGTTAAATCTGGCTTCCTCTCTGAGTCCATCTCTCGTGCCGATACCGCACTTGCACCACAAGCATCCACACTTCGCGAAGTTGCCGGTGAAATCGAATGGGCAAAGGTATTAGAGATTGGTCCCGAAGATTATGTGGAGTCCGCGCTCGGTCAGGGTCGCGCTATTCGTGTGCAGAACAGCAAGAGCGATAAGCAGAATTTAGAAGAGGTCTCCAAGATTTATTCCGCCTATGAAACTCTCAAGCGAGAAGAGCGCGCCATCGATTTCGAAGATGTCTTGCTATTGACCGTTGGAATGCTCGAGGAAGATCGAGATGTTCGTGAACGAATCCGCGACCAATACCGATATTTCACCGTTGACGAGTATCAGGATGTCTCTCCGCTTCAGCAGCGTCTCTTAAATCTCTGGCTCGGTAATCGAGAGGAGATCTGCGTTGTTGGAGATGCGGCGCAGACTATTTACTCATTTGCTGGTGCGACCTCATCTTTCCTGCTTAATTTCACTAATAAATACCCTCGCGCAGAGGTAATCCGCCTCTCCCGTGGCTATCGCTCCACTCCAGAAATTATCGGAACGGCTAATAACATTCTTCGTCAGGGTGGCATGCTCGCCAAGGATGGCCATGAATTGGCCTCCATGAATGAACATGGAATCGCCCCGGTCATTCACCGCGCACAATCTGTTAACGCTGAGGCGCAGGAGATTGTAGAAAAGATTGCAGCAATCAAAGAGAGTCACACGGCCGCCGGCAAGAGCGAGAATGAACAACCAACGATTGCAATATTAACTCGAACAAATAGCCAACTCGATGCATTCGATCAAGCACTGAAGAAATCAAATATTGATTCGCTCGTCAAAAGTTCAGAACGTTTCTTTGAGCGAGTAGATGTTAAGGATGCAATGCGAATCATCCGCCAAGCATCAGTTCTTCCGGCCGAAGATGGCGATTGGTATTCAGAGCTAGAATCTATTCTGCGCCCCTTCGGTAGCTCTGATTATGTGCAAGCCTTTATCCGCCTTGCTAAAACAATGAAAGCCGATGGCGCTCCCACGATGCGCACCTTCTTGCGTGAACTGGAAGATCGGGCGGAACAGAACAATCCACCGACCCTGCCCGGCGTTGTATTAGCGACGTTGCATGCGGCAAAAGGGTTGGAATGGGATCACGTCTTTCTTGCTGGTGTGAGCGAAGGATTCCTACCGATGGGTACGGATACCAATGAAGAACGACGTCTCTTCTATGTGGGCCTGACTCGAGCCCGCCATCAGGTACATATCTCTTATGCCGGCTCACCGAGCCCATTTCTCGCTGGCCTCAATTAATTAACTTGCACGCCCTCATGACCCTCGGTTACCCTTCTCGCATGTCACTCGCAGCACGCTCAATTAACGCTCTCGCAGCGTCTGGTTGGCGTACCTCCACATCCGTGGGCGTAGCCGTGACATCAGCCGCTCACACTCATTTCAGCCACGAGGCCCACTTTGCTGGTGCATCTGCATTTAACTATGCAACCCCAGCAACCACAGCCAATAAGGCCAAGTACGTGAAGAGCGGATCCTGGAGCGCTATCGGATAACCGATATGAAAGCCCCAGGGCCGCAAATCCTTCACCGGATGAGCGGCCCTTTTGCTTTTCCAGGGCAAAAATCAATAAGACCAATGCAAAACCAATGCAGTTAAAAGAAATGGAAAGGGATGGTGAGGACTATGTCAGTTCTCCTAAGCGAACTATTAATACCCGGCTGGGCCGAAGGCCTAGATGCAAAGATCGGCATCAGCGATATCTCCAACGCTGATTACGACTTGCCCTGCCACAGCGCAGAACCCGATACCTTCTTCGCCGACGATAAAGCCACCATCACTTATGCCAAGTCTCTCTGCGAACCTTGTCCCTTGAAGGCTGCATGTTTAGAGGGCGCACTCTCTCGCGGCGAACCTGCGGGAGTATGGGGCGGCGAACTCTTCGACAATGGCGAGGTCATTGCGGCTCGTCGCACTGTTGGACGGCCACGATTAGTTCGTGCTTCATTGGCGGCAGAGGTCGAATTAGAGAGCTTAGAAAATCTAGAAGAACTCGCCAGCTAGTAGAAGAAGTATTGCTACCGAGAAATTATTTTCTCGGTACAGCCACACTCCTCTGATCGATTCCAATATTGCCGGATGGGATGAGAGGAGTGGCGGGCATCGTAACGAGCGGTGGCGCCGACCAATGAACTCACTCCCGTTGCAGCAAATTCGGCAACTTCTAAAACAACCGCACCAGAGATGAGTGCAACGAGCCCCGCCGGAATCTCTTCTGGCCGGGCGAGTGATTTAAGCAGCTCAAAATCTCGATAAATGGGGCTCTTCTCACTTTTTGCCAATCCGACACAGTTAAGGCAGGGAGTAGCACCAGGAATTACTAACGGACCAAGATCGATAAAGCTCTCCTCTAAATCCGAAATCGCAATATGCGCAGTAGCCTCACTTATCCATCTTTGCGAGAGCTCGGGAGCAGTTGATTCAGCAGAGATAATGAAATCAGGCGTGCGTGGCATCGCGAGATTATCTAAGTAAACAAGGGATGAGCTCTTACGAATATCCTGCATGACCTCATTAATGTCGCGGCCGATATCGCTATTTCTCATTGTTAATCCATAGATATCTGATGGTTCTACTCGCTTTGCTGGCGGGCGAGTAAGTCCGGAAGTGTTCAGTGCAGTTCGCGTTAAGCGAATGCCGCGTTCGCGTGAGATAACTTTGCAATGAGAAAATCCTGCGGCTAATAAGAGTGAGTAGATAGTTAGCGCTAATCGATTCTTGCCAAAAATTAGAATAGAGAAGTTTGCTCGATTGAGAATTTCATCTCGAGCATATCCAGGCGATCGCCATTGTGAAATGCTCTCCTCACTTCTGATTCGTGAAGCTAAGCTCTCGGACTTTACGCTGGCGGTCTGGTATTCAGCTTCGACTGGTACCTGCAGAAAAATAAATCCATCTGCGATGAGCGGGCGAAGGAATTCAAGAAGTTGATCGCCAGGTATAGCAAAACTCTCCGCCAGAAGTGAAAGTGAGCTCGGCGCTGCGCCCTTCTTGCTCTCAACTCGATCTTTCATGAGAGTGGCAAGTAGCGCGTGGAGTTCGGGCTGGTTGTTCAACTCTAGAAAGAGTCCACGGTGAGAAAATCCGAGGTAGGTAGGCGAGCGCCCATGCATAAATACGCCAGGTGCGAGGACGGGAGCGAGATCAAGTTGAGACATCGCCCTAGCCTGCGCTGATTTAACGATGGCTGTAGCGCTGCCCTCAATTCTGTGGGGTGAGAAGGCAAAAGAGAGACGCCCCGCAAGAAATTAATCTCGCGGGGCGTCTGCAATTAAAATTTAGGTATTAAGCCTTACCCAAAATGCGGTTGACCTTTGTGCCACACACTGGGCAGATGCCCTGTGCCATGCGGCGACCAGAATCAGAGACCTTTACGTGTCCTTCGAAGGCACGCTTCTCTTTGCACTTAACGCAGTAAGCCTCACCCTTATATTCTTCAGCCATGATGACCCTCCTATCGCCGCACTCTCAGGCGCGCAGATTCTCTGCGACCCGTCGTGCGTATGAGAGCACGATACCCCTCGTGAGCGTGAGTAGGGGGGAAATCCACAGCAATTTGAGCGTGTCCACGCTCAGCCTCAGCAGGGGATTAGAGCCCAATTAGATTGGAGTGATCTCCTCGCCCAGGGTGTGGGAGGCGATACCAGCCTCGTATCCCTCAAGGAAGGACTCTGCGCGCTCTTTATCGGCCATTCGGTCGAGCAGCGCATAGAAATCATCCCCGTGTCCGGGAATTCGCAGGTGGATCAGTTCATGAAAGAGAACAAAGCGGATGACATAGTCCGGAGCTGCTTCCAGGCGGTTGGAAATCCGAATTGTGCGGTCCAAAGTGGTGCAGGAGCCCCAGCGCTCGCGCATCGGCTTCCAGGCAACTGAGGCGGGGCGCTCGCTAAATTCTGGAAGGTAGGCACCGAGCAGCTCAGCGCTCATGTGGACCAGCTCCTCATCGCTCTTACGCGACTTTGCCTCCCGCTTAAGAACGAGGGCGATCATCTCGGGGATAAGTTCGAGCTCCTGTTTGCGAGAGACCTTGGCTGGAATATGAATTTCAATTATGCCATTTGTCCGAAAAGCCTGAATGCTCCGTTTTCGGCGGGCGCTTCGAATAACTCGAAACTCAGGTAGATGAGCCAGTGGGTTCTTCTTAAAAGATGGCGGCCTATTGCCAGCGATGGGGCTGCGGGTCAGAGAGTTATCGGAGGGCATCGGCGGCAAGATATCTGGGAAGAGATCTTCTTGCAGAAAGTTATCCACCGATTTCCTTTCTTATCCACTTAAAAAGTCGAAGTTATCAACAGCTTATCCACCACAAGAAGAAGAGTCTAAATGGGGCGAGTGGAGAAATCTGGGAAGGCGCGAAGAGAAGATTCTCTCTCGATAAATCTCACCCGATACTTCAGGGTTTTGAGCACTTCAGGGTTTTGAGATCTGCCACGTTTTGAAAATAAGTGACTGTCAATGAAAATAAAATGCAATAGTTCTTTATGAAAGAAAAATCAAATGAAATTGGCTCAGAATCGAGCGTGCATTCAGTTGATTCTCATGATTACTTATCGTAGGTTCTGCACCACGAGGTCCTCAGATAACCGTTCTTTATTTGCAAGGGGAAGGCAAATAACGAATCGTGCGCCTGGGGATCTCGCTTTTTTATTCTCGTTATCGCTCCGAGGATTTTGGTCCAACTTTCAACTAAATCTGTACTCTCAATTATTTTTTGAGGCGCGTTGAAATGAATTAGATCAGTCCAGATAAATCATCAGGAACTGTGGTGCTCTCTAAGAATTTTGCCGCATCAGAGATCTCATCTGTAGTAGGAAGTAGTGCAGGATCCTCCCAGCGACCATCGCGAAGTTCTAGCCCGCCGATAGTGTTTACATCACTCCAGAACTTGGTGCACTCGCGGCTCTTGCGCGGAGAAACTTCCAACCCAAAGAGCATAGAAAATAATTGTTGAGTTGGCGCTGATGTTGCGCGGCGCCGACGGAGAGTTTCGGAGAGCGCCGAATATGAGGGAAGTCGTTCAGCCGCTGCTCGGGTAGTGACATGATCAATCCACCCTTCAATCAGCGCTAATGCAATCTCCAACCGAGCGAGCGCGGCCTCTTGTTTCGGAGTCTGCTCTGGCGTAAAGAGCCCTTGATTAATTGCGATTTGAATTGATTGTGGGTTATTGAGATCGAGTTCGCCGGTATTCATTGCTGACTCGGCCTGCTCTTGCATCGTTTGAATATCGATTCGAATTCCCGTTGCATAGGAAGAGACTGCATCGTAAATATATTGCGATAACCAAGGGGTATGGGCGAAGAGTCTGGCCGTTGCTGATTCGCGGAGCGCTAAGAAGATGCGGATCTCATCCTCGGGAATATCTAGGCCCTCGCCCCAACCAATGGCATTTTGGGGGATGAGGTGAGCGTTAAAGCTCTTAAAGAGTGGGAGCGCAACGTCATTTGAACCGGTCACCGTCAGGGCGAGCGCACCAACTGAATTGCCCAATTGAGTAGCGAAGAGCGTGCCCATGACCGAACGCAGGATGGGCAGCATTGCTGGAAGTGAGTTGAGCGGATTATCCCTATCGCCGGAAGCGGAATCTAATTGATCTTCAGTATCGCTGTGTTCGACGATGGAGCCGAGCGCGCCAGCCATTCCATTTGCTAACGGCTCTACTAATTTCTGCCAGCCCTCAACAGAGGCCTCTAGCCACTCGCGCCGACTCCAAGCCGAAGCTGGGTGACGGGTAAGAGCCGGAAAGATTGTTACATCATTGAGCCAGAGATCGGCGAGATCAAGTGCGGCGGATGATTTCGTGAGATCGACGGTACCGACTGGGAGTTGGCTTTGGGCAGCGATAAATTGTCGTCCAATTTCGCGAATAGTTTCTAGTGGCACCAATGATGTGGAGTTAGTAGCTGCACCCGTTAATGGATTGAAACCCAAGATTCCGGAGGCTTGCGATAACTGCGAGAAGATTGTCTCGGGGTTAATTCCCATACTTTCAAATTGCGCCATCAACGCTTGCATATCAGGAGGGTTCAAGCCAAAGGGTTGTTGTGAATTTTCGGAGTTCTCGGAATTTTCGGAGTTCTCGGAGTCACCCGGATCATCGGGGCCAAAGCCAAACTTTGGTGCCATCGACCACTCCTCCCCATCGTTTGATTCCGCTAATAATTTGATTGCCTCTAAGGTAACGGCAGCAGGAGTAATTTACTTCCCGAAAGTGAGATTATTCTTCAATCTTGTTAGGCTTAGGAGATGTTCGCCCGCCTCCATTCTCACCTCGCTGCACAGATCACTAGCGCCACTAGCGCGAATAGCGGAAGTAGCGGAAACAATATTGCCTTTGCTGCCTTAATCTGGTGGGTCATTCCGGTGGGAGCAGTAATCGGCGCTATCGCCTACGTTCTCTGGGTCTCCAAATTTCAGGATAAGTACTCCAATGAGACCAATCGCTCGGTCAATAATTTCAATCGCTTCCAGGCTAGCTTCCGTAATCCGGAGCCCTCAGTATCGCCCGTTGCGCCACAACCTCCGACTGACTCCATCAATCTTCACGAACCGCAGTGAGTCTCCCGCGCTACCTCTCTCGCCCGCCATTGCTGATAACTGTGGCAATAGTTTTTGTAGCCCAATTCATTCCACTGCCTTATGCAGTGCTGCAACCCGGACCGGCCTTCGATTTACTCAATAAAAATATTACCTTTGCCGTTGATACTTCGACCTCTTCTCTTTCAACTACTGCCGCTTCTCCACCGCGCACCTATCCTGTTTTGGGTAAGTTATTTGCACTAACAGTTCTCGTCTCCAATCCAGATGCGCATATAACCGCTCCGATAGTGATAGCGAATTGGATTGACGGTCACTCAGTTCTCTTGCCTCGCTCGGTCGTCTATCCGCAGAAAGTTGATTCTAAGAAAGTAGAAGCAGCGGGGCTGCAGGAAATGCAAGGGGCGCAAGACCTTGCTCTCATTGCCGCAGCTCGATTTCTAGCGAAGAGCGATCCCCATCTTGCGCAGCAACTTCGCGAAAGTAAAGTCACTTTTGCGCTAAAGGAGACGGGTGGACCTAGTGCTGGTCTCGGATTTGCCCTGGCCATCATCGCTAAGACAAAGGCACCGGCACTTTTTGCCGGTCGACAATTTGCTGTTACCGGAACAATTAATGAGAGCGGAACAGTTGGAGCAATCGGCGGAATCGATCAGAAATTGATTGGGGCCGCTGCGGCCGGAGCGAAGATAATCATGATTCCTGCTGATAATTGTTCGGATATCACCCGCGCACCTGCGCACCTGCAGATCATTCCCGTTCACTCTCTGAACGAGGCAATCCACTATCTCGCTGGCGCGGTTACGCCCACACCTCACTGTTGAAGCTAGTTCAAACTACTCTGAATTAGACGGGCGCGGATGATTCGGTAGAGTTCGAGGCATGAGTTCATTCCAATTCCCCGGTGGCCGCTTCAATCAAGGTGGAGGAAATAACGTTCCGCCGCTTCCGCGCAAATTTGGTCCGCTTGCTTGGACTCTCGGAACACTCTTAATTCTCGGCGCAATTCTGCTCTCACTCAGCGGTTTTTATGCAGATCTTTTATGGTTCAAATCAGTAAATTTCAGCAAGGTCTGGTTTACCGTACTAGAGACGAAGGCAGTTCTCTTCCTTGGCTTTGGTCTGCTTACCTCTTTCATCATCACTCTTAATATCTATCTCGCCTATCGGACTCGACCTATTTATGTTCCGACATCAGTAGAAGCCGAGAATCTTGATCGCTACCGCAGCCAGATTGAACCAGTGCGTCGATATGTCTTGATTGCACTTGCCCTCGCACTCTTTTATTTTGCTGGCAGTTCGGGCTCACGACTCTGGACACAATGGTTGGAATTCAAGAACTCCACTCCATTTGGAATTAAGGATCCGCAATTCCATTTAGATATCTCATTCTTTGCATTTAAGTTGCCGTTCTACCAAGCACTCATCGGTTGGGCAATCTCCACCACCTTGATCTCCATTCTCGCCGCAGCGGCAGTTCATTATTTATATGGCGGAATTCGTCCGGCAGTTCAAGAGGATCGCACTACCGCCTCGGCTCGAGTACAACTCTCGGTACTACTCGGAACTCTCGTTCTCATTAAAGCACTTGCCTATTGGTTCGACCGTTATGCCTTGGCGCTGAAAGAGGGCAAACTCATCACGGGTCTTGCATATACCGATGTAAACGCAGTGCTTCCGGCTAAAGCAATCTTGGCTGGCATCGCACTAATTTGTGCGCTGCTCTTCTTCGCAAATATTGTCCGCCGCTCGTGGATTCTGCCCGCAGCTGGTGTCTCGCTCATGCTCATTGCCTCACTACTTATTGCTGGCGTTTATCCCAGCATCATCCAACAATTCACTGTTAAGCCAAGTGAATCCTCTAAGGAAGAGCCATTTATCCAGCGCAATATCAATGCCACGCGAGATGCATACGGACTCTCGAATATCGCGGTCAAGGATTACAACGCCACAATTGCGACAAGTGCAGGTCAGCTCAGTAAGGATGCGTCGACCATTTCAAATATTCGGCTAATGGATCCCAGCGTTCTTCCAGCGACATTCCGCCAACTCCAGCAGATCAAGCCTTATTACTCCTTCGCAGATTCACTCGATATGGATCGATACACCGTCAATGGAAAGCAGCGCGACGCAGTTGTCGCCGTTCGTGAACTCAATATTGATGGCAACCCCTCACGAAACTGGATTAACGACCACCTGGTGTACACCCACGGTTTCGGTTTTGTCGCTGCTTATGGCAACACCGTAGATGCTGATGGAAAGCCAAGCTTTGCAGTGGGAAATATTCCACCCACAACTGGACTCGGAGTTTTCCAACCACGGGTTTACTTTGGTGAGAATGTTCCGGATTACTCGATTGTCGGCGGCGCGAAGACAAGTGCGCCAGCCGAACTTGATTACCCTGATGATAAATCTGCCAATGGTCAGAAGAACTACACCTATACCGGCACCGGCGGAGTGCCAATGGGCAATCTCTTCTCACGTCTGCTCTTTGCAATTAACTATAAAGAGCAACGAATTGTTCTCTCTAATCTTGTGAACTCTGATTCAAAGATTCTTTATAACCGCAACCCGGTCGAACGAGTCTCTAAAGTCGCACCATGGTTGACCCTTGATGGAAATATCTATCCGGCAATTGTCGATGGAAAAATTACCTGGATTCTTGATGGGTACACCACAAGTGCTGGCTACCCATATTCCAAGAAGACAAATATGGCTGATGCCACCACCAACTCAGTGAGCAGTAGCGCTAAATCGGTAAAAACTCTTCCAAATGCCAACGTTAATTACATCCGCAACTCAGTTAAAGCAACGGTGGATGCCTTTGATGGCTCAGTCACGCTGTACAAGTGGGATGCGAAGGATCCAGTCCTCGCCACCTGGAGCAAGGCATTTCCGGGAACACTGAAGAATAAATCTGAGATGTCCAAGGATCTCCTTGCGCACATCCGCTATCCAGAAGATCTCTTCGCTGTTCAGCGCGATGTGCTTGCGACCTATCACGTCAGCACTGCAAGCGCGTTCTACGGCGGCCAGGATTTCTGGCGCGTACCTACCGACCCATCGACTCTCGGCGGCAACTCACTTCTTCAGCCACCTTATTACACAACGATGCAATTACCTGGCGATAAGAAGTCGGCCTTCTCACTCACTACCTCCTTCGTCCCTCGCGGAAATCGACAGAACCTCACTGGATTTGCTGTTGTAAATTCCGATAACGGGCCAGATTACGGAAAGATCACCGTTCTTCAACTTCCACGTTCAACGAATATCTCTGGACCATCCCAGGTCGCATCTAACTTTGAGGCGAAGCCAGAGGTAGCAGCGGCACTCTCGTTGTTGCGTCAGGGTGGCTCTGATGTTGTACTCGGTAACTTGCTCACACTTCCCGTAGGTGGCGGACTGCTTTACATTCAGCCGGTCTATGTTCGTGCGACCGCTAACTCCGCGGCATATCCATTACTCCAGAAAGTACTTGTCTCGTTCGGAGATCAAATTGGATTTGACTCCACACTTCAAGGAGCGCTCGATCAAGTATTCGGTGGCAATTCCGGTACCGTGACAAATTCAACAACCGGATCGACCACAACTACTGGCACTACACCGACAACTAGTTCACTCAAATCTGCAATTGCGAGTGCGCAATCTGCATATAACGATGGTCTTCGCGCACAGAAAGCGGGAGATTGGGCGGCTTATGGCAAAGCTCAAGACCGCTTGAAATCAGCGCTTGCTGCCGTTGCCGCCGCTGCCGGTACCAGCGCTAAATAATTCTCGTTTTGGGTTATTAGCCTTATTCCTTTACTATTGCGTTAACCGACGCGGGGTGGAGCAGCTCGGTAGCTCGCTGGGCTCATAACCCAGAGGTCATAGGTTCAAATCCTGTCCCCGCTACCAAATCAGAAGAACTCTCGAATTCACCTTCGAGAGTTTTTTTTATTGCAAACTCTTCGCAATCAGTATGCGTTGCACATCACTTATCGCGGCAAGCTTTCGAGTTGGGAATAAATCTAATCCCCGATAGGTTATGCGAATAGTTGAAAATTCAACAAATAGCCACGAGTGCATTGTTCGACTCGTTTGAGAGAGAGCAGAAAACATTGTCTTCACTACTAGCAATCGAAGTTAGCCCTGGCGGAGAGCACTCAGTTTCACGTCAGATCACCGCAGAATTCATCAACGCCTGGAAGGGTTCACATGTTGGCGGTAACGTCATCGTGAAAGACCTTGCAGCAAATCCTGTTCCGCATCTCGATGCCGAGGCAATCTTTGCGGGTTACACCCCAGAAGATTCCCGTTCAACCGGAATGGTGGCAAAGCACGCCTATCGCCACGAACTCATTAAGGAGATCACCGGCGTAGACGAAATTATTATCTCCACACCAATGTGGAACTGGTCAGTCCCATCAGTTCTTAAGGCTTACATCGATCAGATCATCATTCCAGGAACACTCGATGGTTCTGGTGCAGATGGACTTAAGGGCAAGAAGGTCACCATCGTTGTGGCTCAAGGTGGTTCATATGCAGAAGGCGCACCACGCCATGGTTGGGATTACGAAGTTGGATATCTCAAGCTCGTCGCGACCGCACTCGGCGCAACTGATGTTGAAGTTATTCTTGCTGAGCTCACTCTTGCAGGAATGGTTCCAGGAATGGAAGCACTTGTTCCACAGAAAGAGGCATCCATTGCTGCAGCACTAGAGGCTGCACGTAAGCGCGCTGCTTAATCTCCGCTATATCTAAGTAATTCCTAGCTCCCCACAAGGGAGTTGAACTTCTAAGGGTTTCATCTCAAGTGCTCAGGCGCACGAGATGGAACCCTTTTTTTGATTAAATCGTTCAAGCACCCACTTCGCAAGTGTTACTGGTTAAAAACCTCTTGTAGGCGATGGCTAATTGCTAGAACTCCATAAGCAAGTCCATCAATCGCCAAGATAAAGACAATCTGGCCCGCTTCGGTGGCGCTCTCATTAATATTAATAATCTCTTGACGCATCGGAGCGGTATTGCGCACCATCGCCAGGCTCGGGCCAAAGAGCGCAGTACGAACTTTGCCGCGAATAATCACGCGCGCGGCTAGACCTTGAATAGGAGCTTGGCTCCATTGTGTATACGCGATTGGAGTAACACCGCTGGATTCTAAGTGCTTACCCACTGCCTCCATCGATTTATGTTGATCACTGGGATTCTCAAACATCTTTGTTAAGTGCTCGCGTAATCCAACAATAAGAGTCAGAACGACGCTCTGGAGCTCATCATTTTCAATAATAGATTCATCTGAGCTATCAAAGGGATCTCGAATAAAAAGTTCTTGTTCGATATCAAATATCTCGATAAATGTGGGAACGGGAGGAGTAGTCGGAGTGGTCGACCTCCTCTTGCGGCGAGAGCGGAGCATGAAATAGAAGAAGAGAATGATTATGAGAAGAAGTCCGACCGCACCAGCGATAGTAAAAGGAAGATGAGCTTTTGAAGTGAGATCAGCAAGTTTCATCTAACTACAACTTACTTCGAATGAGCTGTATCAGATGGTTGATTCAAGAGGGTCAGAAACTCAGCATGAATCTTCCCGTTGCTGGTGACCAGACTGCCGCCGTGAGAACCTGGCTGACCATCGAGATTGGTAAAGGTGCCGCCGGCTTCACGGACAATTATTTCTAACGCAGCCATATCCCAGAGAGCGAGGACGGGCTCGATTGCAACATCTACGGCACCTTCGGCGACCAACATGTGCGACCAGAAGTCGCCAAAGCCGCGTGTGCGCCAGACGCGCTCTTGAATAGTGAGGAATGCACTCTTGCGCGAACCCCAGCCAACGAGATCGGAATAGGCTAATTGTGCATTGCTGAGCGCAGCTACTTGCGAGACGCGAATAGCGCGCTGTTGACCGTTCTCTACAACGAAGGCTCCTAAATTCTTACCGGCATACCAACGTCGGTTTAGCGCGGGTGAACTTACAGCTCCGACAACCACTTCGTTATCCGGATTAGATAAGCCAATGAGCGTCGCCCAAGTAGGTATTCCGCGGAGAAAATTCTTTGTGCCATCAATGGGATCGATCACCCAGTAATACGAATTCGTATTCGAATCTGGGGTGCCGCCGAACTCTTCGCCAATGATGAGGTCATCGGGGCGTTCCTTGGCGAGAACTTCACGAATTGCTCTTTCGACCGCTTTATCTGCATCCGTGACTGGAGTTAGATCTGGCTTAGTCTCAATTACTAAATCGAGGGACATAAAGCGAGCAAGAGTTATCTCATCAGCAAGTGTGGCTAAGCGAAGCGCGAGTGCGAGATCATCGGCGACGCTAAAACTGCGAGATTGGCTCATGGCTTCATCGTAACTTAAGAACTCTTGGCTCCACCCAGAATTCGGCGCAGGCTATCGAGCCGCGATAACTCATCGGCGGAGAAGTTCGGCCATGAGTTAAGCGAACAATCCTCTTCATTGTGCGAGCAATTCTTTGGGCAAGTGGCAAGCACTTCTGCGAACTCTCCAAATGCACCTAATACGCGCTCGGTCTTAATATGAGCAACGCCAAATGAACGCACGCCAGGGGTATCAATAATCCAACCACTGCCATCATCGAGTTCAAGTGCGACAGCGCTTGATGAAGTATGACGCCCGCGCCCGGTCACCTCATTGACGGAACCGGTAAGTCGATCAGAGGCGGTGACAAGTGCATTAACGAGAGTGGATTTACCGACGCCAGAGTGGCCGAGCAATACCGATACTTTTCCTTCAAGGAGAGCATGAATCGAAGTTAAATCTGCACCGCGCTGGGTCTCATAAATCGGGATATTGAGATCGCGATAACCCTGTAAGAACTCTGATGCATCAGCGAGATCTCGTTTCGTCAAAATTATGACCGGTGTAATTCCTTGATCGAAGGCGACTACTAAAGCGCGGTCAACAAATCCATGACGCGGTTCAGGATTGGCTGCGGCGATAACAATTCCCATGACATCGATATTGGCGACAATCATTCGCTCGATTGTCGCAACATCATCGACGGTGCGAGTGAGTGTGTTGCGACGATCTGCCACGGTAACAATGCGTGCCAGGGTGCCAGCATCACCGGTTAAATCACCAACAATTCCGACGTGATCACCGACCACAACTGAGTTCTTACCGAGCTCGCGCGACTTCATAGCGGTAATGCGTTCGCCATTGACGTTGCAGGTTAGCCGGCCTCGATCGACGGCGATGACCATGCCGGAGAGAGCCTGTGAGTAATCAGGGCGATCTTTCGTACGGGGGCGGGTGCTGCGCGGTGGGCGAGAACGGACATCATCCTCATCCATCTTTCTGGCATTTCTCAAGCGAGCAGCTCCGACCATGCGCGAGGGAAATCGGGAAGAGTTTTTGCGGTAGTTGCGATGTTCTCTACCTCAATACCTTTCACTACCAGTCCTAGCATCGCACCTGCTGTAGCAAGTCGATGGTCGTCGTAGGTATGAAAAATTCCGGAATGAAGTGGCACAGGAGAGATATGTAGAGCACTCTCTTCTTCATCAACATCTCCGCCAAGGGCATTGAGCTCTGCCGCAAGTGCGGCTAAGCGATCTGTTTCGTGCAGACGTAGATGCGCAATTCCACGGAGAGATGATGGTGAATCTGCAAGTGCAGCGACTGCACCAATAGATGGAGTTAATTCGCCAACATCATGCAGATCAACATCGATTCCGTGAATCGTATCGCCACCTGTGATGCGCAACCCTGAATCGGTGAACTCAACGTTCGCACCCATTTGAGCAAAGATGTTGCGCAATTGATCACCTGGTTGTGTGGTCTGAGCTGGCCAATCGGCAATTGTTACAGAGCCACCACAAATCATCGCAGCAGCCATAAATGGCGCAGCATTAGAGAGATCGGGTTCGATAATTAAATCTCGGCCGTGCAAGACACCTGGGTGAACTTTCCAGATGTGCTTTCCTTCGGGCGAGTATGAAACATCAACAGCGGCACCGAAATCACGGAGCATCTGCACCGTCATATCGATATGCGGCATCGATGGCAGAGTCGCGCCGACATCGTGAAGCGTAATTCCCTCTTTCATCGCAGGCCCGACTAATAAGAGTGCGGAGACAAATTGGCTAGATGCGCTGGCATCGACATTGATATCGCCACCACGAAGTGCGCCGTGGGCATTAATAGTCATCGGGAGCGAGTAGCGATTGCCATGTTCGATAGTGACGCCGAGATCCTCTAGCGCCGAAATCACTGGGCCGAGTGGGCGTTCATGCGAACGAGCATCGCCATCAAAATGCACTAGTCCTTGCGCCATTGCAGCAAGTGGCGGCAAGAAGCGCATTACGGTCCCGGCATTGCCAACATCAACTGAGGTCGGCCCCATAAGTGGCGCCGGATTCACCGTGATATCGCCATTGCTTGCGATTTCAATTCCGCAACCGAGAGCTTTAAGGCCAGCAATCATGAGCGATGAATCACGCGAGTGCAGTGGTTTGCGAAGAAGAGATGGTGAATTGGCAAGTGCAGCCAAGATGAGGGCGCGATTAGTAACTGATTTAGAACCAGGAATTGTTACCGTCTTATTCACTGCAACGCGACCGCGATACGGTGCTGGCCATAATTCGAGGCTGACGGGTTGTGAACTCATTGCCTTAAGTCTACCCGAGCACGTTATGACCGCGTCTCTATCTTTTCAACGCGAGGGCTCGAGTAGCCTTGCGCTATGTGCGGTCGCTTCGCTCTTGCAGCCTCTCCGGGAGATTTAATCGAGGAGTTCGCAATAACGGCTGGCTATAACGGACCTGCTCTTCCCGCGGATTGGAATATTGCGCCTACTCGTCCGATTTATATGATCAAGGCTGGCGCAGATAGCGGCGCAAATGCGCGCGAACTCACGACCGTTTCGTGGGGACTGATTGCACCGTGGGCGAAGGATCGCGAGAGTGCAATCAAGTCACAGTCGCAAGCAATTAATGCACGTACTGAAACCGTGCACGAGAAACCAACTTTTCGAAACGCCTTTCGCTCTCGTCGGTGTTTAATTCCCGCAACTGGATATTACGAATGGGCAACAGAGCATGGAGACTTTCCACCGAAGCAACCCTTTTATATCCAGAATATTAAGAATATTAAGAATATT
>Ga0136642_1000464_pt1 | contig 21552 bp, 22 predicted proteins | sample LowCatLa1302831Y_FD_115313 | JGI IMG/M metagenome (GOLD analysis project Ga0136642, IMG submission 115313) | Freshwater microbial communities from Lower Cathedral Lake, Yosemite National Park, California, USA - 13028-31Y | ecosystem: Environmental > Aquatic > Freshwater > Lake ... | reverse complement strand
GCCCGGTGTTCCACCATTATTTCGGATTGTGTCAAGTGCACGGTCAAGTGCAACCTGGATTGTCTGTGCATCGACGGTTACGTCGAACACGATCATTGATTCATATGCCCTCATAGAGCTTTTTCCTTTCCCTCTGGTCCGACTAGGTCGGGCTCTGCGGAAAACAGAGCAGGGTATGTAGTTACTTCCCTACGTATGTAGGAAGGTCAACTCTACTCCAAAAGCCTGATTTTGGCTAGTTGAGCAGTTCGCCGGGGTTAGCGTAAACCTCTGATTCACTAGGGAATGAACCATTTCTGACGTCAGTGGCGTACTGGGCAACTGCGTCAGTAATGGCCTTTCCGATGTCGGCGTACTGGCGAACAAACTTGGCTGGCTTGCGGTTTGTTAACCCCAAAAGGTCATGAAACACAAGCACTTGGCCATCCGTATCGGGACCGGCGCCAATGCCAACAGTTGGGATGTCGAGAGCTTGAGTGATCTGAGTTCCAACAATCGGTGGCACAGCTTCAATCACCATTGAATAAACACCGGTCTCTTGCAAAACAAGTGCATCTTCCATCAGCAACTTCGCCGCGTCAAGCGTTTTGCCCTGCACTTTAAAACCACCAAAAGCGAGGACGCTTTGTGGTGTGAGTCCAATGTGTCCCATTACAGGAATCTCTGCATCAAGCACTGCACGAATGGCGTCACGTCGAACTGCGCCACCTTCGAGCTTCACACTTTGTGCACCAGCACGGATAAGTGATGCAGCATTACGAACACTTTCACGATCATTGATGTGATAGCTCATCCATGGCATGTCAGCGACAATGTGGGCGTTTGGTTTCGCGGCAGCAACTGCGCGCACGTGGTGACACATTTCTTCAACAGAAATGTGCAGGGTGTCACTGTGACCAAGCACAACGTTCGCCACTGAGTCACCCACGAGAAGCATGTCAACACCGCCGGCATCTGCGTATCGCGCACCTGGTTCGTCGTATGCCGTGACCATAACGATTGGTGATGCGCCGTTCCTACGTTTGCGAAGTCGAAGTTCCGGAGCGCTGATACTCATGAACGCGCTTTCTTCTCCTGCGTCGGTTGCGCTTTTCGTTGACGACGGTCACCAGCGCTCCACTTTCTTACGAGGTGATGGAAGGAGCAACTCACACACACCTCAACCGCGTAGCACTGCACGGGTTCTTCTCGACGTTCAAGTTTTAGAAGCTCGGCGCGCGATGTTGGACACGTTCCTCCGGCTGGGAGTCGTGCACCAAAAACGTATGTAACTTCAACAAGTTCAGTTTCACTACAGACCGGACATGTTTCGCCAGTGGTTCTTCCAATATTCTTTGCCGCACGAAGGAGTTCAGGGTGAGCATCACAAATGTCTTCATGACGAAGTGATCCTTCTGCGATTTTCGCCAAAAGGGCGTGACGGACGAGCCCGAACTCGACAACCGCTCCATCGGCGGTACTGGTACGAAAGCGCTTATTCATTAGAGGTGACATTACCGTGCCCCTTAAGAATAGGGGAATCCTCAGAAATGACACAATCGATGTATCGAAACGATAGAATGATTCGAGTGTTAGACATTGCCATTCTTGGCCTCCTTATGGACCGTGATCACCACGGCTACGAAATCCGCACCCAGCTGCGTGACCGCCTGGGCATTTCGTCGAACGTCTCTTTTGGCTCTATCTATCCAGCCCTTGCTCGCCTCGAACGCCACGGATTTGTCGAAGCTGCAGCAGCCAGTGAGCCACGAGTCAGTCCGCTTTCAACCGGATCGCTTTCTGGCGAGCGTGCGTCGCTGCGCTCACTTCGACAAAGTCAGGGGCTTGGCCGCAGAGGACGCAAGGCGTACCGCATTACTGAACGTGGCAAGGCTGAGTTCATTGGACTGCTTGGTAATACTGCGACTCTCGATGACGCAAAAGAATTTTCGCTTCGCATGGCCCTCGCTAAATACCTAACGCCACCTTCACGCGTTGGGCTCTTAGAGCGCCGCCGCACAGATCTCGTTGAACGCCTGGCAGAAGTACGTGCAGGCGCAAACAATGAACAACTTGACAGCTACGCACGTGACGTGATGGATCACGCCGCAAATGCTGTGGAGTTAGACCTCGCGTGGATTGACAACTTGTTATCCACCGAACGTAGTAATCAGCAAACTTTCGCTCGAGAAGCGAAGTAGGAAAGGACAGCCATGGAAAAGATTCGTGTGGCCATAGCGGGTGTAGGAAACTGCTCAAGCTCACTCATTCAAGGTGTTACTTATTACAAGGATGCAAAGCCAGGTGACGATGTCCCAGGTCTTATGCACGTTGTGCTTGGTGGCTACCACGTAAGTGACATTGAATTTGTTGCAGCGTTCGACGTTGATGCTTCAAAGGTCGGCAGCGACCTTTCAAAGGCAATCGAGGGCGGACAGAACAACACAATCAAGTTCGCCGATGTTCCTTCTATTGGAGTCAACGTTCTTCGTGGACCAACAATGGACGGACTTAACAAGTACTACCGCGCCTCTATCGAAGAATCGCCAGCAGAAGCTGTTGATGTTGTTAAGGCCCTAAAGGATGCACGAGCAGAAGTGCTTGTTTCATACCTTCCAGTGGGGTCAGAAGACGCACAACGTTTCTACGCACAAGCAGCTATCGATGCTGGATGTGCATTTGTTAACGCCATCCCAGTGTTCATTGCCTCTGACCCAACTTGGGCGAAGAAGTTCGCAGACGCCGGCGTGCCAATCATTGGTGACGACATCAAGAGCCAAGTAGGTGCCACGATTGTTCACCGCGTACTTGCTCGCCTCTTTGAAGACCGTGGTCTCTCACTTGACCACACCTACCAGCTCAACGTTGGTGGAAACATGGACTTCAAGAACATGCTCGACCGCGAGCGTCTCGAGTCAAAGAAGATCTCAAAGACACAGGCTGTTACATCACAGCTCGAAATTTCAAACATGAGTGCTGACGATGTCCACATTGGGCCAAGTGATCACGTGCCATGGTTGAAGGACCGCAAGTGGGCCTACATTCGCATGGAAGGGCGTAACTTCGGTGACGTTCCTCTTAACTTGGAACTCAAGCTCGAAGTATGGGACTCACCTAACTCAGCCGGTGTAATCATCGACGCGGTGCGCTGCGCTCGTGTTGCTCTAGACCGCGGTATTGGTGGGCCAATCATGGGTCCGTCGGCGTACTTCATGAAGTCGCCACCAGTTCAGTTCCACGACGACGTTGCCCACAACATGGTTAATGAATTCGCCGAAGGCGGAGAAAACCCAGTCTGGCCATAAGCCTTGTAACAAAAAATCCCCTCGTCGTTTTGGCGAGGGGATTTTTTATTTCGCTTGTTCGTTCCACCATTCAAGAAGTCTGACCTTCGCCTCTTGCACGGTGATCTCTCCTTCGTCGGTACGAATCTCCATAAGGAAGTCGAGGGCTTCACCAACTTTGCGACTCGGAGAAATGTTGAGTATCTCCATTACCGCTACGCCGTCGAGTGCGGGGCGCTGGTTGTCTAGATCTTCTTGTTCGCGAAGTTCAGTAATGCGAACTTCAAGTTCATCCATGCGTAGTGCCAGCGTTTGTGCTTTTCTCGCGTTTCGAGTTGTGCAGTCACACCTGGTCAGCTCATTAAGCGCGTCAAGGAGATGACCTGCGTCTCGAACATACCTGCGAACCGCTTTGTCACTCCAGCCCATTTTGTAGGTGTGAAAACGAAGATGTAGTTCGACAAGCATTGACACGTCGTCGATAATTTCTTGCGAGTATTTGAGTGCAAGCATTCGCTTGCGCGTCATTTTCGCACCGACAACTTCGTGAAATCTGAACGTGACGCCTTCGCTCGTAATGTCACGAGTGTTTGGTTTCCCAATGTCGTGATATAGCGCAGCCAGACGCAACACCAGGTTTGGCGACGTCTTATCGACAACTGCCCACGTATGTTTGAGGACGTCTTTGTGGTGGTGAATGGGGTCTTGCTCTAGTTGCAACTTGGGAAGTTCTGGGAAGAAGTGATCGGCAAGTCCCGTGCGAACAATGAAGTCCAGGCCAACTGATGGTTGCTCAGTCAGCAACAAAAGGTCAATTTCGTTTCTAATCCGTTCGGCCGAAACAATGTTGATCTTCTCAGACATTTTTGTTGCCGCCGCTTCAATGCTGGCGTCGATCTGCAAATTGAATCGTGAAGCAAAACGTGCAGCGCGAAGCATGCGCAGTGGGTCATCACTAAACAAAATTTCTGGATCAATCGGAGCACGCAACACACGATCGTGCAGGTCGTTGAATCCATTAAAGAAGTCGAACAGTGTTTGTACTTCTGGGGTGCTGTTGTGTAATGCGATGACATCGAGGGCGAGGGCGTTGATTGTGAAGTCGCGACGACTTAAATCAGATTCGAGTGAGTCACCCCATTCAACGGCTGGTTTACGCGAGTGGTCAACATATGCTTCTGAGCGAAAAGTCGTGATCTCTGCCTTGATACCGCTGTCTTTCAGCAACCCGCCTATGGTGCCAAAAGCACGCCCTTGTTCCCAGAGACCTGAGCACAATGGTTCCATAAGTCGAGCAATGTCGTCGGGGCGAGCATTGGTAGTGAAGTCAATTTCAAAGTCATCACGGCGAGCAATGTCAAGGATGCAGTCTCGTACTGAGCCCCCAACGGCATAGAGAGAGAAGCCCGCGTCATCAAAGGCACGGGCTAGTGGGGCTGAAAGCCGCGCCAGCTCATTAAGGCGCTCGTGTACTTGGTCAAAAGAATTCACTCTGAATGAAGGGTAGTAGGCGACGTGCAAAGCCGTTGAGCGAAGGTAGCCTAGGAATGCAATGTTCCACCGATTTTCGACCTGGTGGCGGGCGCTCAGCGTCGTACTCCTCAGCCTCGCGGCGGTGGCGTGGCCCACGGCCACGCAGGCCCTGACGACCCCGTCGTTCAGCATTGTCCATCAAGACAGCGTTGCTCCCCTCGCCACCAATGGCTCTGCACATTTTTCTCTCAGCGTTACGCAGGGCTCGACCCCCTCTATCTTCGAGATCAAGCTCTTTCCGAGAATTCTTCAGCGTTCGCAAATTGTGCCAATCGTGAGTGGGGCTGGGTCGCCACTTAGTGCAACTTCGAGTGTGAAGGTTTGTGCCAAAAGTGGCACCTCAGTGTTCAATATTGAAATCAGCACTCGATCTGGAAGCAGAAGTGGATCAAACTGCACAGATTCAACCGCACGGCTCGTCCTGCAATGCAAAGCCACTTCTTGTGATGGCGTGTACCCAATCAGTTACTCCTTAAAGAACAGAAAACCTGAGTGGTCTCTCATTACAGTTAGAGCTTCGCAAGTTCTGCATCCCCTGCAGTTCAGTTGGATTCAAACAATGACAGCAATGTCACTTGGTTCATTATCAGCAGATGCAAAATTCCCTCGTATGCCAATCACCATTGGGGCCAACTACCCAACACTCACAAACGTGAGTGTTGTCGCGCCGAAAATTCTGAGTGAGTTCAAGTCAGCAGTTCAGAGTCCTGTTCATTCAATCATCAGTGCTCCGCCGGGAAACATTGACTTTGCGGGACTCGTGGCGAACGGCCTCACCTCTCAGGCAAGCAATCAACTCGACTACACAAAATCGTTGGTGCAAAATGCAACTGGTAGATACATTGAGACTCCAGTACTGCTAACAACAACGCCATCAATTGCGACGCTGGATGCGCTTGCTGGAATTGGTGTAAAAAATGTTGTCTTTCCAGAAACTGCTCTTAGCTATGCACCGTCAAGCAGCTTGCGTTGGGGTGCACCATTTCATGTTCCGGGTGCCAGCGCGCTAACTGCTCTAAGTATTGACGAGCCGCTTTCGAGACTCATGATGAACAACCACATTGAGCCCGGTAGGCGTGCCGCAATTACTCTTGGAACAATTGCTTTTCTGCACTATGAAGCTCCTGGGTTAACAGCTTCAAGGAGTGTTGTTGTAGCGACATCGCTAGGTGAAAACTCATCGCAATTTGTAACTGAATTCTTGACCGAACTAACCCACTTCTCCTTCGCAGCGGTAAGTCCACTCACTGCGCTATTTAATGAAAAGAATTTTGGAGCCAACGGCGCACCGCTTACTCGCACACTTGTCCCTGTCCGAGCCACGACGTGGAGCGCGCGCAATGTTGCGTCACTCACCAAGCTCATCAATCAAGTCACTTCCTTCAACCAAGGAGTGGGCTCACCGACGCTCAGCAATCAACTCAGCACCCGCGTGGCGGAGTCAGAAATTGTTGGCACGCCTTCGGAACGTCAAAACGCAATAGATACCGCCCAAAGTGAGCTCAACGCAGAGTTAAGAAAATTCTCAGTGAACCCGAGCACAATCACATTGACTGGAACTGATGCCTCGCTTCCCATCACCTTGCTCAGTCGGGCCGATTACACAATGACTGCTGTTGTTCACCTCGTTTCAAATCGTCTCACCTTCCCCAAGGGATCAAATGTTGTGACGTCACTTGATTCGTCAACAAAATCGCTGCGTGTGCCAGTCACTGATCCAAAAGGGGGGAACCTCACACTTCAGGTGATCGTTACAACTCCTGACGGGCAAGTTGTGCTCGCGCGCAGTGCAGTACAGGTGAGAATTGCTGGAACGTCAGTAGTTGGTTATGTAATTTCGATTGGATCACTCGCGGTTCTGGCTCTGTGGTGGATCAAAACAAGTAGGCGACGTAGGAACGAGCGAACACAGTGAGTTCCGTGACCTCTCACAGTTCACGCGTGTTCTCTATGGCTTCAGGGACCCTTGTGTCAAGACTGACCGGACTGCTACGAGTGCTGGTGCTTGCGTGGGTGTTTGGCTTCACACCAATTGCTGACGCCTTCAACCTCGCAAACACCGTCCCCAACATGTTGTTTGACCTAGTTCTCGGTGGTATCGCAAGTGCAACGTTTATTCCTGTGTTCATTGAGCGACTGAGCCTTGATGGGGAAAGAAAAGCGTGGCGGTCAATCTCGAGCGTCATAACCGGGTCGCTCGTCGTGCTGTTTAGTGCATCCTTACTTGCGTGGATTTTTGCCCCATGGATCATTGAAGCCTTTACAGCGCTCAATCATCCGCATGGGGTCGGACGCGTCTCCGATCTACATCAGCAACGCGCCCTCGCAACATCACTACTTCGATGGTTCATTCCACAAATATTCTTTTACGGAATTATTGGCATTGCCACTGCGCTACTCAACATCAGAAATAAGTTTGCACCCGGTTCATGGGTTCCAGTTGTCAACAACATTGTTTGTATTGCAGTTCTCGTGTGGTTTCACCTAGTTGATCCAACGCCAACACTTTCTACCCTCAATGGTTCAGGTCATCTTGTGTGGCTGGGTCTTGGAACAACATGTGGCGTGGTGTTGCAATTTGTGTGCCTATTGCCATCACTCGCGAAAAGCGACTTGGGCCGAATTACCTTTAACTTCAATTTCCGCGACCCAGTGGTTCGCACCATAGGAAAACTTGGTAGTTGGACGTTGCTCGTTGTCGTAGCGAACCAATTGTCGCTGTACATCGTGCTTGCATTTGCGTTTGGTATTGGTGGTGGTGGGCCAGTAAGTGCGTACACCTACGGCTGGTCCTTCATGCAAATGCCGTACGCCGTAATAGTTGTCTCGGTACTCTCTGCCCTCACACCACAACTGTCAAAACTTGCGAGCGATAAAGATTTTGCAGGATTCGCTGAGCGTTTGAGACTTGGGCTCCGTCAATCGCTCGTGATCATTGCTCCTTGCACAATTGGACTGGTGTTGTTGTCGCAGCCACTCGTTGGAGTCTTGTTAAATCACGTTCACGCAGAACATCGTCTACTTGCTGGTTCTGTTCTTGCTGTTCTTGGAGCTGGCCTTCCAGGATTTACTGTGTTCCAAGTGTGCGTTCGTGGTCTCCAGGCTATGCAGCGTGCTCGCGATGTTTTTTATCTCTATGCATTACAAAATGGACTTACGGTACTTCTCGCCATGTCAATCGGTCGCCATTCAATGGCCGGGCTATGTGCGAGCGTTTCAATTTCTTATAGCGCAATTGCGCTGGTGGCTCTAGCGAACTTGACGAGACATCAGGTGAACATCAGCGCAACGCTCTGGTCTAAGCAGGTGCTTCGAAGTGTTCTTGCGTCAATTTCTAGTGGGTTTGTGATTGCCATGGCTTATGCATCTTCAACCTCATCAAGTGGTTTCGGGCTTCTCACTCGTTTTGGTGCGAGTGCACTGCTTGGAATATTGATGTATTTGACGTTTATCATCATTTGGCAGCGCAGCGCCGTGCGAAACAGCAAAAAAAGTGTAAGGCTAGACAAGTTCTAAAGGAGCGGCATGGCAAACATTCGAATAGTCACCGACAGTGCGTGTGATTTACCTCAAGACGTTATTGAAAGACTCAACATTGATGTTGTCTCACTGAGCATTCGCTTCGGTGACGATGAATTTACTGACCGCGTTGACCTCACGTCCGATGAATTCTGGGCCAAGTGCAAAGCTTCGAAGACGCTTCCCGAAACCGCAGCTCCATCACCTGGTGCTTTCCAACTTGCGTACGAGCGTGCACTCAACGATGGCTGTGACGGAGTCCTAGTTATTGCACTCTCTGAAGCGCTCAGTGCGACACACCAATCTGCAATGCTCGGAAAAAACGCTGTCGCAGAAAAAATTCCTGTTCGTGTTGTTGACTCGAAGGCTGTATCAATGGCACAAGGGCTACTCGCAATTGAGGTTGCAGAACTGGCGAAAACTGGAATGTCCCTTGACGACCTGGAGAAGAAGGCTCTGGAGCTAACTGACAAGATTGGCGTTGTTGCAATGCTCGACACTCTCGAGCACCTTCAAAAGGGTGGAAGAGTTGGCGGTGCCAAGGCGCTCATGGGACAAGTCCTCTCGATTAAGCCATTGATTGAACTTAAAGACGGAATTGTTTCTGAAGCTGGTCGTCAAAGAACTAAGGCTAAGGCACTCGCTGCAATTGCTGACGTTGCACGGAACAACGCTCCCCTACGTCGCTTGGCATTAATGCATGGCGCGTCAGACGAAGTTGCAGCCCTGACGAAACTGGTAAGTGACATACCTACAGAATTCCCGCTACTCGTTACTGACATTGGTCCCGTGGTTGGGACACACGGTGGGCCAGGGGTAATTGCTCTTGCCTGGGTGCGGGCCTAAAGACCACTCGCTTGCCACTAAGTTCTTAGTGTGAGTGAAGAGAAAAACGAGCACGAACCTGACGTAGTCGACAAGGCTTTCGAGGCCTTCGATCACGTCCTTGACGTGGTCCATGACCGCATTCTTCGCCCAATACTTGTAGTTGGTCGCACTATTGCTTTTGGCTTTATTCTGCTACTCATTGCATTAGTGCTGCTTATTGTTCTCACCATTGGAATTATTCGACTTCTCAATGTGTATCTCTTTGCCGGTCACGAGTGGCTTAGCTGCTTACTTGTTGGAGGAGCTCTCGTCATCACCGGTTTAATTATTTGGCGACGTCGTCGCCCCGCAACTTTAAGGAAGTAAATGTCAGAGCACACGTCAGTACTCATTATTGGATCTGGCCCCGCCGGACTCACCGCTGCTATCTACTCAGCGCGTGCGCAACTGAGCCCAATTGTTATTGAAGGCGAGCCTTCTTCAACCACCGACCAGCCTGGTGGTCAGTTGATGTTGACAACAGACATTGAAAATTTCCCTGGTTTCCCTGAGGCAATAACTGGACCAGAGCTCATGGCCAACATGCGAGCGCAAGCCGCACGCTTCGGCGCTGACCTGCGTGTTACCAAGGTCCAAAAACTAGATGCAACGTCACGGCCGTTTAAGGCTTGGCTCACCGACGACGTCGAGCCAAGTATTACTGCCGACACCGTAATTCTCGCCACTGGCGCACGCTCATTGATGATGGGTGTTCCGGGTGAAGAGCGCCTGCTCAGCCACGGTCTTTCAACATGCGCCACGTGTGACGGGTTCTTCTTCAGAGGTCAAGACATTGCTGTGGTTGGTGGTGGCGACTCTGCCATTGAAGAAGCAACCTTTCTTACCCGCTTCGCATCAAGCGTCACACTGGTTCACCGACGCGACAGCCTTCGAGCTTCCAAGATCATGCAAGAACGGGCATTTAAGAACGAAAAGATCAAGTTCGCTTGGAACACACAGGTCGTTGAAGTTTTGGGCGACGAGAAGGTCTCGGGCCTAAAGGTCAAGGACACAATTACTGGTGAAGAGCGAGTGCTCGATGTAACTGGCATCTTTGTTGCCATTGGACACATTCCAAACACCACATTGGTAACGGGTCAGGTGGACCTCGAAGAAAACGGTTACGTTCGTACCGGCCTCGGTTCGTTCACCAACATCGATGGTCTTTTCGCCGCTGGCGATGTTCAAGACCACGTCTACCGACAAGCAATTACATCGGCTGGTTCTGGCTGTATTGCTGCCATTGATGCAGAACGCTGGCTCGAAGCGCAAGGTCACTAGGGCTTCCTCGCTAAGGTTAATTGCGCAACGCCTTTAGTAGGCGTTTACTTTGGAGGAACACATGAGCGCGAACATCACAACACTTACTGACGCAACTTTTGCTGAAGTCATTGGATCATCAGACAAGCCAGTACTGGTTGACTTCTGGGCGGAGTGGTGCGGACCTTGCAAAATGATTGCCCCAATTCTCGAAGAGCTTGCCGTAGAACAATCAGACAAGTTCGTTATTGGAAAGCTTGATGTTGACGTCAATGTTGCAACCGCAACGAAGTTCTCTGTTATGAGCATCCCGACGCTTCTTCTCTTCAAGAATGGTGAAGTTGTCGCACGTCTCGTTGGCGCTAAGCCAAAGGGTGCGTTGCTTCAAGAAATCGCCGCGAACCTTTAAGTCGCTCTGAATTTCGAAACCCTGCAACATGGGAACTCGGGTGAACGAGTTCGAGAACTTCAAGACCGTCTTCGCAACCTTGGACACGACTCAGTCAACGACGAAGTAGGTAGTTTTGGTGACGCCACAAAGGTAAGCGTTGAGGCATTTCAAAGGTCTAGAGGCCTTCAAATTACTGGGCAAATCGACTCTACGACGTGGGCACGACTTGTTGAAGCAGGATGGCATCTTGGACAACGCTTGTTGTTTCACACTCACCCAAATATGCGTGGTGACGATGTTGCCCAACTACAAGTTGAGCTTGCTCAACTTGGATTTAACCCTGGTCAAATAGATGGAATTTTTGGACCCTTGCTTGAGAATGCACTTTGTGAGTTTCAGAACAACTTAGGAATTTCTCCGAGCGCAACGCTGACGCTTGAAACTTTGAATGAGTTGCGTCGCATGACGACAGCAGCTTCGGTTCGAAACCTCGTCAATGAAGCCCGAGACATAGCGGGGTTTGACGATGTTGCTAATGAGCTTCTCGTTCTCTGTGGATCAAGTCCCTTGCTTGAGATGTTGAATGAACAAACTCGATTGAGTTTTGACGTCATCAACCTTGGCATCACTCCCCCGAGCGAGATTGCAGCGCATGCCAATGACCACAATGCTGCAGTGGTGCTCTCATTTCAACAAAACGATGAAATCAATGGGATACACCTGCACTACTGGGCCAGCTACAAAGCACACTCTCGGCGAGGTGAGCAGCTCGCCAGCACCATTGCCTCATCGCTTTCTCTCTCCCCAGTGTTACCGAGGGTTGAGGTAACTGGAATGGCGCTGCCAATTCTCCGAGAAACACGCATGACCACACTTCAAATAGAACATGGGTCGTTAGACCTTGATGCTCTGAGAGACTTTTCTAAGTCACTCATTGCAGTTCTCGATGGAATTATTCACAAATAGGTCGTTATCGCTGCTTTTCTTAAAACTGAAAGCCCTTAACCCCAAAGGCTTTTCAGAGAAACCCACAGGTTCATCCACAACTTGGGGATAACTTCAACAAGAACTTTAGGTTGAAGGTTTAAGGTTATTTAGCCTGAGAAATTGCAATGTACAGACGCTCAAGGTCATCAAGATCAGCAAAGTCAATGATGATTCGGCCATTTCTGCCCTTGAGGTCTACGTGTACTCGGGTGTCGAGGTAGTCCTCGAGAAGCTTTTCGAGCTCCGCCACGCTGGCATCAGGGACTGGGCGAAGCGTTGGGCGTCCTGTTCCAGTGGTTCCGGGCTTAACTGATGCGTCGGTTCCGGTTGGCTTTGAGCCCACGAGAGCCTTGATAGCTTCATCGGTTGCACGAACTGAGAGTTCGTTCTTGATGATTCTTGCCACCATGGTTCCTTGAACATCATTGTCTGTTAGTGAAAGAAGTAGTTTTGCGTGCCCCTCAGAAATCTGTGATCCTGCAAGAGCGGCTTGACCGGCTTCTCCTAGATTGAGTAGTCGTAACGTGTTCGTAACATTAGTTCTGCTCTTTCCGACGCGCTGCGCCACATCATCATGGGTCAGGTGGAAGTCATCGATGAGCTGCTTGTACGCCGCAGCTTCTTCTAGAGCATGAAGGTCAACGCGGTGAAGGTTTTCTACCACGGCCTGTTCTAATGAAAGGCGGTCATTGACGTCATCTTGAACAAGTACTGGCATTACGTCGAGGCCAGCCATTTGAGCTGCACGCCAGCGACGTTCACCGGCGATTAGTTCATATGATCCTGGCTCACTCGTTATTGCTCGAACAATGATTGGCTGCAAAACACCAAGTTCGCGAACAGAAGCCGATAGCGCCTTTAGACCATCTGCATCAAAGGTCTTTCTTGGCTGAAACTTGTTTGGCCGAATTGAAGCAACTGGGACCTTGCGAAGTGGTCCACCAACCGCGATGGTCTCGTCTGGTGATGGGCCCGCAGCCACTCCGTCAGGAATGAGAGCTCCGAGTCCTTTTCCAAGTCCTGGTTTTCTAGCCATTGAGTATCTCCTCTGCTAATGCTCGGTACGCTTTGGCACCCTTAGATGATGGATCAAATACGGTAATTGGCTGACCAAATGATGGGGCTTCGGCCAGGCGAACGGTTCTTGGGATTACTGACTTACAAAGCTCCTCTGGGAAGGCCTTGCGGACTTCCTTTGCAACATCGGCAGACAAGGTATTTCTCGAGTCATACATCGTGAGAACCACTTTGGTAATTCTGAGGCTTGGATTTAGGTTCTTTTGAACAAGGTCCACGATTCGAGAAAGTTGTGTGAGGCCCTCTAGTGCATAGAACTCGGCCTGGACGGGCACCATGATGTCTGTTGCGGCTGCGAAAGCATTAATGGTGATGAGGCCAAGTGAAGGTGGGCAGTCAATAAAGACGTATTCGAACTCCCCTTCAACTGATTCCAGGGCTTTCTTCAGTCTGAGTTCTCTTGAGATAACTGATGTGAGCTCTTGTTCGACTCCAGCTAGGTCGAGTGTTGCTGGCGCGACGAAAAGGTTTTTAAAGCCTGTAGGTTCCACAATGTCCACCATTGGAACATCGTTGAGGAGAACGTCGTAGACAGATCGTTCGAACTGGCGGCCATCAACCCCTAGCCCTGTGGTGGCATTTCCCTGGGGGTCAAGGTCAACAATCAATACGCGCTTACCTTTTTCAGCGAGCGCTGCCCCTAGAGAGGTTGTGGTTGTCGTCTTTCCTACGCCGCCTTTTTGGTTGGCAACAGCGAAAATCCTCATCTTGCTGGCGTCCGCCATGAGCCTCATCCCGAGTTAGGTACATCCCGACACTGCGTCAAATACATGTCAATTCAACTAGGTTTTTTCTGCCTCGTCAAGTATCAATGTTCCACGTGGAACATATTGGATCCAATTGATTCAAGAGGTCAGACCATGTGGAGCATTTTCGGGCAGTTGCTTAAGGATTCCAATGTTCCACGTGGAACATATTTTTACAAACTGAGTTCAGATGGAACAATGTTCCACGTGGAACATCTAGAAGAGTGGTTTCTTTCCCGGCACTCCAACTTCCCTTGGATACGAGGAAGGGGTTGCTTTTGTTTTAACGAGGATTTGGTAGGCGGAACCGTGACGAACTCGACCTTTTGCCTCGAGGCCAAGCTTTGCAAGGCCTTCCTTGTTCCATCGTCCTGTTTCTGAATCATCTGGTGGTTCAGAAACAATCATCATTCCGCCAACCTTCAAGAATCTAACCCCACACTCTGCGGTAACAGCTGGGGGACCGAAAGACCTGGCGGTTACTAGATCGAACGCTGAGTCCAGGTCTGGGTCCCAGGCAAGATCTTCTGCTCTAGCGGTAAGAACTTCGCCACCTTCTGGGGCTCCTTCCCATTCCAGTACTTCTCGTAGGAATGCCATTCTCTTTTCCATGGAATCGGTAAAAACGGCCCTTTGTTGCCACTTTTGTAGCAGTACTAGTCCCGGGAGACCTCCACCACTTCCTAGGTCCAAGAATGACTCTGGGGCAGTTTCGTTGGATTCTTCCCAACAGAGGGCGAACCCTTCTGCGTGGGCAATGTGGGGCTCTATCGCATTAGGCCCTAAAAAGCCTCGCGCCCTCGATTCCTCGAGGGCGCGGGTCAACCAATTATTTGTCACAAATCAATTATGCCGGAGCAATCACCACAAAGCGGCGAGGGTCGTCACCTTCTGATCGAGTGACTACTGAAGCATTCTCGGTAAGTGCGTCGTGGACTGCTTTACGATCAGCGGCAGACATGGGCTCCAGAGCACGCTCTTCTCCTGTTTCTACAACTTCCTGGGCGACTTGTGCAGCAAAGCGACCAAGAGCAGCCACACGGCGTTCACGGTACTGTGCAACGTCTACCAAGATTCGGTCCGTACGTGCAGGGGACTTTGACTGAACAACTGTTCTGGTGACCTCTTGAAGGGCAGTAAGAGTTGTTCCGCGAGGACCAACTAGAACTCCGAGCTCGGTTGGGGGATTGGCATTAACTGAAAGCTCAACGGTTTCAGCGTCAATTTCCTTAACTGATACTTCTGCGGTGATGTTCATAGAGCTAAGAAGTCCAACAAGGAACTCCTTTGCGATTGAACCCTGTTCGGCTAGCGAAATTCCTTCAGCCATGGTGCCCTCCTTTGGTGGACTCTTTTCTGGTCGTGGTGCCTTTGTTGCAGTCTGCTTAGCTCGACGCGGTGCGTCAACCTTCTTGTCTTCAGAAGAATTACCGCCACGAGGCTTTTCAGCACGTGGGCGGTCGTTGCGTGGGCGGTCTTCGCGACCACCAGAACGGCGTGATCGCTTAGGTCGTGGTCCTGATGGACGTACTCGAGCTCGCACTCGAGCCTCTCCACGAACTCGACCAAATAAGCCCTTGGCCGGCTCTTCTAATACTTCAATTTCTGCATCATCCTTATGAACCCCTAGGTGAGCAAGTGCTCTTGTAGTGGCTTCTTCGAGTGACGATCCTGTTGTTTCTACCCAATCCATGGGTTACCGTGCCTTTCTTTTCCGCTTCGCTTTGGAGCGAGACCGTTGTTGTGACTTGAAGGTTGAAGGTTTGGTTTCTTCAGCCTCTTCTTTGACCGCTCCGGGGATTTCCTTTTCTCGGATCTTCCCCGGGTCAGAAACACCTGTGCGAAATAGCACATCTTGAGTAATTATGCGAATCACTGTAGAAATAATCATGTACAACACGACAGCTGCTGGGATAACCATGTAGAAGTATGCAAAAAGAATCGGCATGATCTTCTGAAGTGTCTGTTGTTGGCTTGGAATCGCAACGCCGGACTTCTTGTTTCTGTTGGTCATTTGTGCCATTTGGATGTACTGAAGACCAACTGCAACCGCTACAAATACGAAGAATGGAATTGCCGCGGCAGTAGAGCTGTGTGATGAGAAGGGCTGAAGATTCAGATCCATGCCAAATGTCTTAATTTGGCCGCCAGCACCCTGGATTGCGTGGAACATCTTTGAGGTTTCAGGAATGTACTGAGGCATTGACTTTCCTGCTTCAACGTGCGCCAATCCCTTGATAACACTGTACAGAATGAAAAGAAACGGTGCCTGAAGGAGCATTGGAAGGCAGCCACCAAGTGGGTTAACCCCGTGCTCTTTGTAGAGCTTCATCATTTCTTCGTTCAATGCCTGGCGATTCTCAGGTCCTTTGTATTTAACTTGAAGTTTCTTCATTTCTGGCTGAATCTTCTGCATTGACATCATTGACTTGGTGCTCTTGACCGTAAAAGGCGTTAAAACACCCATGATTACGATGGTTAGCATCACGATGGCGAAGGCGTAGTTTGGAATAATTCCGTAAAAGAAGGCCATTAACCAGCCAAAAAGACTGAAGACTGGGTGGAAAATACTGCTGATTGAGTGGATGAGGCTATCCATTAGTTATGCACTCCTTGCTTTCTTTGTTTCAGGAACCAGGTCCACGCCATGTGGGCCTAGGGGGCGACAACGACTGACTCTTTTCAGCGAAAGCCCAGTACCACGCCAAAAGCCGTGCAGCTCAACTGCTTCATAGGAATACTGCGAGCACGAGGGATAGAAGCGGCATGGGGCAATGCGCCCTGAAGTGAGTTTTTGATAAGTCTTAAGCATGGCCAGAAGAGCCTGCGTTGGTAGGGCTCTTTTAACTGCGGGCGCCACAGCGCTCGAGTGCTTGTGTGAGGTGATTTCTAAGTTCGTCATAAGTGATCTTTCCGGTCTCAAAACCACATTTGATCAGGTATATTCCTGATTGTGGCGGAGGGGACAGTTCGTCAAATAGTGCTCTGAGTCGACGGCGAATTTGGTTGCGAACAACCGCATTTCCTACCTTCCGGCTGATTGCAAATGCAACATCAACAGCTGTTGGCTCACCGGAACTCACCACGAAACTAATTCGCAGTGGACCACTTTGCCCACGGCCTGTTGGGTTTGCAAATAAAGCAAACTGCCGTCGGGAACTAACCCGACCAGGCACAACTAACTCAAACCGTCAATGAGTGACGGCCCTTGTTACGGCGAGCCTTTAGGATGGAACGGCCGGCACGCGTGCGCATACGAGCACGGAAACCGTGTGTTTTTGCCCTTTTTCGTGCATTTGGCTGATATGTACGCTTCATAAAATCCTCTTCTAAAACTATATTGATGCGCTTCGCGGTACCCCCTGGGGGTCGCTGGCGCGCTACTGCCATCAATCTTACTTGATGGAGCAACCTCCCTCAGCGGGGGTTTGAAAATGAGTGTATGGTGACTCTCCCCACCAGCATGACGTCAAAAAGTGCTTGTGGATAATGTCAGTTCTGGTCTGTGGAGGAAAAAATGCAAAGTGGTGAGGAGATCTGGTCAGTACTTCATAACTCCCTGCGCAGCAGTGCTTCTGAGGCTGTTTGGTCTGCTGGACTCAACAAACTTTGCTTTGTGGATTATGCAAATGGCGAACTAATCATCGGTGCGCCTAACCAGATTCAACTTCAGAGGGTTCAGCAGCGCTACCTACCCTTTATTACCGAGCAAGCTCGCGCGCTTGCCGGGTCCGAAATTCAAATCTTGCTCACGTTGAGTGATGTTGACATCCTTGACCAAGATGATGCTCCGGTTATTGAGACAACAACCCCTGCGCCAACAATCTCATTCACGCCGAGCATCGATAAACCAGCTCGTCTTGATCCACGAATGACATTTGATTCGTTTGTTCCTGGATCATCAAACCGTTTGGCCTTCGCTGCAGCGCAGTCGGTTGCAGAAACCCCGGGTCGTGCTTACAACCCTCTGATGATCTACGGAAACTCAGGACTAGGAAAAACCCACTTATTGCACGCCATTGGCAACTATGTACAAGAAAACTACCCAGGGCGAAAAGTGTTGTACGTCTCGACCGAAACGTTCCTAAATGACTTTATTCGAGCAATTCAAACCCGCACCCAACTGGCGCTTCATGATCGTTACCGAGAAAACGATGTTTTGTTGATTGATGACATTCAGTTCATGGAAACACGTGGTGAGACATTTCACGAAGAAATCTTTCACACCTACAACGCACTTCACGGTGAAGGTAAGCAGATAGTTCTTACGTCGGACCGCTCACCTAAAGACCTCGCTGGACTCCAAGACCGATTCCGTAGTCGTCTCCTCCAAGGTCTTGTTACTGAAATTGATCAACCCGACCTTGAAACAAGAATTGCAATTCTGAGGTCTAAATCAGAGCGCGAAGGAATTGACCTACCTAGCGATGTTGCTGAGTGGATTGCTCACCGTGTGAGAGACAACATCCGTGAGCTTGAAGGATCAATTACGATGCTTCGCGCTTTTGCCAATCTTCGACAAGAGCCCATCTCCCTAGAGCTCGCCAAAACCCATCTGACCAACCTCGGCCAGGAGCAGATTGTTTTGAAGCCAGAGACCATTCTTTCTGTGGTTGCTGACTTCTATGGGCTTTCGGTTGAGGATGTTCGTGGATCTAAGCGTCTTCGCCCATTGGTTCACGCCCGACACATAGCTATGTACTTAGTTCGAGACCTACTTAACAACTACTCGTATCCAATGATCGCCCGTATTTTTGATGGTAGGAACCACACGACCGTTATCAGTGGTGTTGAGAAAATTAAAGAGCAGCTCGCGGTAAACGCAGAGATACTCGCAGAAGTCAATCAATTAAAGCGACGTTTACAGGGGGAGGGTCGCGATTAGTTTGTGGGCAACTTGGGTGTCTCCTTGTTGTTTACACATTGGTTTGTGTCGCTCGGTCCACATAACTTGAGGGTTGAGTTTTGAGGGTTGAGAGAATTAGTAACAAGTGTGTGTGTTGTTGTGTGTTTGGTTAATTGGTTTTGACCAGGTGGTTTAAGAAGTTATACACATATCCACAGGCCTACTACTACTAATACTTTTTAATATATAAATCCACACCGTAGTCTCAGTAGTAACGAAAGGCAGTCCTATGAAGTTCAAGTCAGAGCGCGACATCTTGGTCGAAGCCCTCGCCGCAGCGAGCCGGGTTGTCGCAACACGTCTTATTGGCGCATCATCGGGAATTCTTTTACACCTCAACGGTAATCAACTAACAGTTACAGGAACAGACCTCGACATAACCGTTCGAACCACAGTTGACGTCATTGGTGGCGAAGATGGATCAATTGTTGTCCCAGCTCGACTCATTGTCGACGCAGTCCGTTCGCTCGAAACTGGAGCAGTAACAATCAACGGAAGCGAAGAGAACGTCGAGGTGTCACTCGGCCGAGCGAAATTCTCTCTTCGGACGTTTGCTGTTATGGACTACCCGAAACTCCCACCTATTAGTGGTGCTGTTACCAATATTGCAGCAAGCGATTTAATCCAAGGACTCAACCAGGTGGTTCGCGCTGCTGCAAACGATGATGCACGACCACTTCTCACAGGTGTTTTGTTTACAACTGAAAACGACGCCCTGCGTCTGATTGCTACCGACTCATATCGACTTGCCGTCCGTGATGTCCCGGAGGTTAAGGGTTTCGGCGGCCACCACGACTTATTGGTTCCAGCGCGTGCGTTACAAGAACTACAGCGAGCCGCCGCGTCGCTTAGCGCTGACGCAGAGATTGGTGTCACACTCAATGATTCAGAAATCTGCTTCATAGTTGGTCAAACAAATATCTCATCAAGACTTATTGACGGAAACTACCCCTCTGTTCTTCAGTTGATACCAGCTAGCTACCCAAACCAACTCCGAATTGCAAAAGACACCCTTCTCACATCGCTAAAAAGAGCGAAGTTGCTCGCAAAAGACTCAACCTCCTCTGTTCGTCTAACAACGAAAGATAAAGGGTTAGAAATCCGAACCCAAAGCCACGACACAGGGGACATTGAAGACAATGTTGATGCGGACTACACGGGCGAAGAAATCACCATCGCGTTTAACCCGAGCTTTCTAATCGATGGAATCGAAGCGGTCCTAGGGGACGAAATAATTTTAGAAATGTCCGACTCGGTTCGACCAGCAATGGTCCATGGTGTTGAAGACACACGTTTTCGGTACCTGTTGATGCCTGTTCGCGTTCAGTAAGTTCCGAGATTGCCGTGGGGCTGCACGAACTCACACTCCGGAACTTCCGTACGTTTAAAGAACTACGCCTGGAACCAGATCATGATGCAGTAACTGTTTTTCTTTCACCAAACGGTACGGGAAAAACCTCTGTCCTTGAAGCGGTCTACGCACTCGCGACGGCGCAATCATTTCGAACATCATCAGCCCACGACATGATTCGCACCAACGAAACACAAGGTGAGGTTCATGGTGTGCTGTTTCAAAACGACCGTCGTGTACAGGTTGACCTCACCATCAGCAAGGGTTTGAAAAACACAACCAAAAAAATGCTGATCAATGGCAACAAACCAAAATCGAGAACTGAGCTCGCCGACGTTTTACCAATAACAATTTTCACCCCGGAGGGTGTTGGAATAGTCCGTGAAAGCCCAGAAAACAGAAGGACTTTTCTCACTGGTGTGATTGAGGACACGGAGCCCAAAACCGCGGTGCTAGTCGAACAATTCAACAAAATTTTAAAACAACGTAACGCTTTGTTGTATGCACTTGATGGACAAACACCAACAACTTCTCAAAAAAACGAACTCGATACCTGGACCTCAGACTTTGTTGATGTGAGTAACGAAGTCTTGATAATAAGAGAAAAAACCATTGCTCTACTTCTTCCGCTAGTACAACACTTCTACGAAGAACTTTCTGAATCGTCAACCCCAATCGGGGTCAGATATGAGCGTTCTTGGTCGGGTGATCTTTCAGGCGCATTCATCAAGTCTTTAAACGACGACTTGTATCGTCGCCACACAACCATTGGTCCACATAGAGACGACATAATGCTGTCCATCAACACAAGAGATGCGCGCCGTCAGGCATCACAAGGGGAACAACGATCAATAGCCCTCGCTCTTCGTCTTGCTGGGCACAATCTCGTAAAACAAGAAAGAGGTGTTGAACCACTCCTTCTCCTCGATGATGTTTTTAGCGAGCTCGATCCACTACGTAGCAATCGTTTGCTGCAGTTGTTACCAACAGGACAAACCCTGGTAACAACTGCGTCACCATTGCCGCAAGGAATGAACCCCGCTGTGGTAATCGACGTAACAAAGGTTGTGTAGTGGCACGATTCAATGAGCAACCAAAAACCATTGGCGATCTTCTCAACATTGTTGCTGGGAGGCTTCGAAAAGTAGACATTCGCGCCATTGATCAAATTCGAGAACTATGGCCAAGTATTGTTGACCCGGTTCTTGCGGAGAACTGTCGACCAGAATTTATTAAAAACGGTGTTTTGTTGATCACGGTTCCATCTGGGGCCTTCGCACAGAGAATTTCGAGCGAAACAAACACCATTTTGGAGGGTTTTTTACCCCTCGGAGAGAGCGCCCCAACAGCCCTCCGTACAGTGCTCGAAAATAAGTAAAAAACCCTTTGAAATAAGGCGTTTAGGTGCCTGAAACGCACACAAATGTCACACCTTGTCGGGTAGGATTATGGGGTCCCAAAATAACTTGGTGACGGCGTCAAAACGCCTGAATTTCAACCGAAAGGATGCCTCTGTGGCCGAGAAAAGCAAGGGGTCCGCTAGCTACGGAGCAAGCGATATCACCGTTCTCGAGGGTCTTGAGCCAGTTCGTGTCAGACCAGGTATGTACATCGGCTCTACGGGCCCTGCAGGGCTTCACCACCTCATCTGG
>Ga0136642_1000463_pt1 | contig 21555 bp, 16 predicted proteins | sample LowCatLa1302831Y_FD_115313 | JGI IMG/M metagenome (GOLD analysis project Ga0136642, IMG submission 115313) | Freshwater microbial communities from Lower Cathedral Lake, Yosemite National Park, California, USA - 13028-31Y | ecosystem: Environmental > Aquatic > Freshwater > Lake ... | reverse complement strand
TTAGGCGTTTGCCAAGCCAACGGCCTTGCGGGCAGCGTCGAGCATGGTCGGTTCGGTGATCAACTTGTCGTTCAGATGGGGCTGCAGAATTGCGCGACCCTCAACGGCATTCGTGCCGTCGAGGCGCAACACGATGGGTGAGTTAATGGTCACCTTCTCGAGCGCGCCGAGGACACCCTTGGCTACTTCATCGACGCGGGTAATACCGCCGAAGATGTTGACGAAAATTGCCTTGACCTTCGGGTCGGCGTTGATGACTTCGAGGGCCGCCGCCATCACGTCAGCGTTAGCGCCACCTCCGATGTCGAGGAAGTTAGCAGCCGTGCCACCAACCTGGTTGACGACGTCGAGGGTACTCATGGCCAGGCCAGCGCCGTTGGCGATGATGCCGACGGTACCGTCAAGACCGATGTAGTTAAGGCCCTTCTCCTTGGCCATCTTTTCGCGAGGGTCTTCGGTCTCATTGACGCGGAAGGCCTCCCACTCGGGGTGGCGGTATGAAGCGTTCTCGTCCAAGGTGACCTTGGCGTCGAGAGCGTGCACGGTGCCCTGGGGGGTCAAGATCAACGGGTTGATCTCAGCGAGGTCGCAGTCACCTTCGGTGTAGCAGCGGTAGAGCTTGATGAGTAACTCAGCGGCCTGAGCCTGAGCCTCTTCGTCGAGCTTGGCCTCCTTGACCCACTGCTGAGCCGTGGCGAGGTCGAGACCCTTGATGGGGTCAATCGAGAGCAGCGCAATGGCGGTGGGGTCCTCTTCGGCCACTACCTCAATCTCCACGCCACCCTGGGCGCTCAACATGCCCAGGTGCTTCTTATTGGGACGGTCCAGCGTAAAGGAGGCGTAGTACTCCTTTTTAATGTCGCTCGAGCATTCAATCCAGATGATGCGAACGATGTGACCCTTGATGTCCATACCCAAGATGTTGGTGGCGTGTTTGCGAACTTCTTCGGCGTTGTCGGCGAGTTGAATACCACCGGCCTTGCCACGTCCGCCGACCTTGACCTGAGCCTTGACAACGACGGGGTATCCAATGCGATCAGCAATGGCCACGGCCTCGTCGACTGAGTCGGTCGCGTCACCTGGTGAAACAGGTATGTCGTAACGAGCAAAGTACTGCTTGCCCTGATATTCGAAGAGGTCCATGACTTCTCACTTTCGGCGTTGGTACGCCACTTGGCCGCTTACGCGGGCTCTCGTTCGTCTAATGCGCTCTCTAGCCACGTGCCGATCTCACCAAGTGGTGAACCGGGGGTAAAGACTCGTGCGACACCGGCGGCCGCGAGGGGGGCGATGTCGTCTTCAGGAATAATGCCGCCAACGACAACCAGGACGTCTTCGCGACCGGCAGCGCGGAGCTGCTCGATGATGCGCGGGACGAGTACCAGGTGTGCGCCGGATAAAAGGGAGAGGCCGAGGGCGTCAGCGTCTTCTTGGATAACGGCCTGGACGATTTGGTCGGCCGTCTGGTGCAGACCGGTGTAGACGACTTCGAATCCAGCGTCACGAAGGGCACGGGCAATGATCTTCGCCCCTCGGTCGTGGCCGTCAAGACCCGGTTTAGCTACCACTACGCGATACGTCCGCTTCATCGGTTTAAGAGCATAGGTGCCTTTGGACCCCCCACCCTCCAGCCGTTCGAATGGTGACCAAGAGCGTGGTTCCTAGAATGGGATTGATAGGGATTCCCGCTCTATCAGAACATTCATGAAGATTCTCATCCTCTCCCCCTTCCCGCCACCGACGGACGGCATCGCGCACCATTCGCAACACATCGCGACGGAACTTCGTGCGCAGGGGCATGAGGTTCATATCCTCAGCCCCGGCCGGGGTCCCGGCACGCCGGAGGTCACACGGGGGCTCACGTGGCGGGTCCGACGTCGTGACATCAAACTCCTCGAGTGGAGCGACGTTATCTTCTGTCAGTTCGCGATCAGCGCGCTCCGCGCCGGTGTGACTGGGGCCAACGGGCTGATGGCTCGCGCTCGCCAGATGAACAAGCCCGTCCTCGTGGCCATGCACGAACCGGGCCGCGAGCCCCATCTACTCGGCCGTCTCTCGTGGCACCTCTATCACCGAGCACTTCTCAGTGCGTCTTCGGCCGTCGTCTTTTCGATTACCGCCGAAGAGATTCTCCAAGCGGCATCCTTCCGGCCACCAACGCTCCCGATTCTTCGCACGATCCACGGGGTCGTCGTGGAGGCCATGCCCACCGCCGAAGAAGTTCAACAGGTCGGGGCCAAGTACGGCGTCGACGAACGAACGGCACTGCAACTTGGATTCCTTCATCCCGATAAGGGCATTGAATCTCTTATCGCGGCGCACGGGGATGGTTTTTCCATCGCCGTGGCCGGGACGGTTCGCGAACGCCGTGGCTTCTTTCGTCTGATGGGCGTCGCCGACACTCGCTACGCCCGACGGCTCTACGCGCTCGACGGCGAACTGGGTGCGCGAGTCAACTGGTGTGGCTTTGTCCCCGGCAGTGAGATGCGGGCCCTCGTGGCAGCGGCCGGGGTGATTGTTCTGCCCTACCGGTCTTCGGCTCAGAGTGCGATCGTGGCCATGGCCCAGTCCGTCGGTGCGCCCATCGTCGCCTCCGCAGCGCTCGAGAAGCAACTCGAAGGCGGTGCCCGCATTGTCGACTCGGCTAACGCTACGGAGTTGCGCAATGCCATTCTCGAGGTGCTCAATGACCAAAGAGTCCGGCACGACTTAATGGTGGCAACCAAGAAGATCGGTGAGAAGCAAGGCTTCGAGCATCTAGTGCGAGATCTCGATGAATTCATTCGAATAGCGCCCCTCTTTCCACCAGTTGAGAACTAGCGTTTAAACGTGCAGCAGCCCCGCAATCTCCTGACTGGCGTAGTCAGCGCCCTTCGTCCTCGTCAGTGGATAAAGAACGGCCTTGTCATCATTGCGCCCGCCGCTGCCGGGCAGATCACTAGCGGCGCCACGCTGCGCCACACCGCCGAAGCCTTCGTAGTCTTCACTCTCGCGGCAAGTGGGCTCTACCTCATCAATGACTTGCGCGATCGAGAGGCCGATCGGCTCCACCCCACCAAGCAGTTTCGGGCTATTGCCTCCGGAGTCGTGCCACTTCCCATCGCACTGGTCCTAGCTGTAGCTCTGCTTCTCGGGGCCACGACCATCTCATGGTGCGCTGGCGCATCGGGCCACGACCTCTTCTTTGTCGTCGCGACCTACATCACACTCACGGTGGCCTACTCCATGGTCTTAAAACGCCAACCCGTGATTGAGTTCGCCATTGTGGCCAGTGGCTTCTTCCTTCGAGCCCTCGGTGGAGCCGTTGTCAGTAGTCTCTACATTTCGAGTTGGTTCCTCGCCGTGACGGCCTTCGCGGCGCTCTTTTTAGTCATCGGCAAACGGACGGCCGAATTACAAGAGCTCGGCAGTAACGCTGGAGCCCACCGAGTCGTCCTAGCCGAGTACACCCCCGAATTTCTCCGATCGGCCCTCACGCTCGTCGCTGCAGTCGTAGTGACGACCTACTGCCTCTGGGCCTTCGATGTTTCCCCGACCGGTCTTTCTAGCGTCCACCACCGCGTCGTTCTGATTCGCATGACTTCAGTGCCGGTAGTGATAGCCGTCTTGCACATTCTGCGGCGACTCGAACGCGGTGACGGCGGTGCGCCGGAAGACCTCGTTTTTAGCGACCACACGCTGCAAGTCCTGGGACTTTTGTGGGCCGTGCTCTTCGTCCTAGGCATCCACGCGTGAGTCGAGAAAAACTCTACGGATGGGGTCGCACGGCCCCGAGCGTGGCCAACGTACTTGATCCCACTTCCGACGAAGTCTTCAGTCTTCTGTGCACCTCGACCCACGTGCTCTCCCGAGGACTCGGTCGAAGCTACGGCGACGCGGCGCAACTCGCCGGAGGATTAGTTCTGCGCAACAGCGCCATGACCGTTATGGATGAGATCGCCTCGGACGGTTCAGTCTGGGTCGATGCGGGCGTGACCATAGACGACTTGATTCGCGTCGGTCTCCCCCAAGGTTGGTTCGTCCCCGTGACTCCCGGTACCCGGCAGGTGAGTGTCGGTGGCGCCATCGCCGCGGACGTTCATGGCAAGAACCATCACGTCGATGGATCGTTCGGTCACCATGTGCTCTCTCTCATTTTGGCCACGCCCACCGGCACCATCACCTGCAGCCCGACGGAACGTGCCGAACTCTTCTGGGCCACCGTCGGCGGCATGGGTCTTACGGGCGTCGTGCTGCGCGCCCAGATTCAACTCTTGGCCGTCACCAGCGACAAGGTCGTGGTCGACACCACCCGCTTCGCCAATCTCGAGGCCGTGATGCACGAGATGCAGACGGGCGACCACCGATACCGCTACTCCGTAGCGTGGGTGGACTGCATGACGACGGGGGCCGCTATGGGCCGAGCCATCTTGACCCGAGGCGACCACGCCGAGAACGGTGGCGAGCGCCAATCTCCCCGTGACGCGAAAATTGGAGTTCCCTTTTCCGCACCGAGTGGTCTGCTCAATGGTCTTTCCATTCGGGCCTTTAATGAGCTCTGGTTTCGCATGGCACCCAAGCAACGTCAGGGCGAAGAACAGAGCATCGGAGCCTTCTTTCATCCGCTCGATGGCGTGCGCGACTGGAATCGGCTCTACGGTCGACGTGGTTTTGTTCAGTATCAGTTCGCCGTACCCGATGCGGCCAGCGAGACGGTCGTCGAGGCCATCAAATTACTCGCGGAATCGGGCGTACCTAGCTTCCTCGCGGTCCTAAAACGATTTGGCGAAGGCACCCCGGGGCCGCTGTCGTTCCCGATGCCTGGTTGGACCCTGGCTCTCGATCTGCCCGTCGGCCCGACCGCACTGCCAGGAGTGCTCGACCAGCTCGATACTCTCATCCTGGAAGCCGGTGGTCGCGTCTACCTAGCCAAAGATGCGCGACTCGACCCCGCCACTTTTCGCGCGATGTACCCACGCTTTGAGGAAATGTTGCACCTAAAGCATCAGATTGATCCCAATACCGTGATCACCAGCGATCTCGCTCGCCGGCTTGAACTAATTCGAAAGTAGGCACTATGGAAAATGCATTTGGACAGCCCCAGACCGTCGTCGTTCTCGGCGGCAGTTCCGACATCGCTCGGGAAGTGACCAAGAAACTCTGTGCCGCTCGCGCGCGCACCGTCGTCTTGGCCGGACGTAATGAGTCACTCCTGCGGGAGGCGGCCGAGGAGGCCCAGAATGCGGGAGCAACCTCGACACACCTGGTTTCCTTTGACGCGCAAGATGTGACCTCGGCCGAATCGGCCGTCGCTGAGTCCTTCGCCGCAGTTGGGGCACCCGTTGATCTTGTCATCATCGCCGTGGGACTCCTCGGAGACCAGTTGCTCGACGAGAACGACCCGGCCGCAGCCGCCCGTATGTCGATTGTGAACTACGCCTGGCCGGTCACCGCACTCGCGGCATTACGCCAGCGCATGGTCGCCCAGGGGTCTGGACGCATCGTGGTGATTAGCTCGGTGGCTGGTATTCGTGTTCGCCGCGGTTCGTATCTCTACAGCGGTGCCAAGGCCGGCCTGGATCGCCTCTGTGAAGGTCTGGCCGACTCGCTCATCGGGACCGGCGTCACGTTGCAGATTGTGCGCCCAGGCTTCGTGCACACCAAGATGACGACCGGCCTCAAGCCGGCGCCATTTTCGGTCGACGCCGAACGGGTCGCAAAAGATATCGTGAGCGGCCTCGGTACGCCCGCCCTCGTCGTCTACACGCCGAGCATCATGAAGTGGCTCTTTGCGATTCTCCGTCACCTACCCGCACCCCTCTGGCGCAAGATCAACGAAGAGCGCTAAGGCTTGGTAGTGCTGGTCACCGTAGCTTCGGATGGCCGCAAGGAAACGGTAAAGAAGTCGCGATTCCACCACGTCGTGAAGTAGCGGCTCGGTGGCCCCACCATCGACGGAACCAGACTCTTTCCGCGGCCACCGTTAATCGTGGTGCCCAGAGGAGCAGTAAAGATTGAGTACTGGACCCAGTCGGTATTGATATCGAGCTCCATGGCGCGAACGGCACCAGCCCGTATCAACACATCAGCCAGGGCACTGATGGTTAGTGCCGGTCCTCCGGCGTAGACCAGCGCGCCATTTTTGGTAACTCCAATACCACTGCGCCACACATCAAACTTCCCACCAAGCGTTGCTCCCCAGCGCTTCGTGTTCGCCGAATCCAATCCCACCACGGGGCGACTGTCATCCACGATGAGGTCGAGATTCTGTCGGACTTCACGAACCGAACTCGTCATTTTGATGTCGCGACCCCACTGCCCCACGGTCATCGTGCCGTCTTTGAAAATCACCACGGCGGCGGCGCCCTTGCGCAGTGGTATCACCGTCTTATTGTCGGTGTAGTACCCACCGTTGGCATCTTGCATGCGAAAACCGGCATTAAAGGCCGCGGCCAAAATCCCAGTGGTCTTCGGGAGAATCGGTGCGCTGTGTCTATAGGGACCGCCACCGGGAATGAATGATCCCGAATAGAGCTGTGCTTCGAGCAACGTGGGATCCATCCACGCCAGACCGACGACGTAACTCGTGTGGACGGCATCGGGGCGAATAAAGGCCTCATAGATGGCGGGAATCCCGGACGCCGTCTTCCGGCCGACGGGGTGCCAGACACCCTCGCCAGGTTGCGGCGTTTTGGCCGGAGTCAACACGGTGGCCGGCGCAGGGAGGTGGCCCGTGCGAGGAATGTCGACGGCGGTCGAACCCGATCCAAATTGGTTGGATTCGGGAGTGCCACCCGTCTTTGGTTTATTGATTGAGTAGTAACGCTGTTCGACCCACGTCACGGCCCAACCGATACCGTGCTCTCGACCCCACTCAGCACCGCGGGCAGAGAGGGAAACTCCATACGACTGGTTCGTAAGCGCTACGACCAGAGTCACACCAAGATAGAGACTGTACGTCAACGTCATGAGCGCCAAGCCAAAGACAACGCGACGACGCACGTAGACGTACCGGGGGTGACGAGGCACAGTCTCCACGCGAGGTGGCTGCGTACTGATACCTGCACGGCGACTTATGGGAGTGCCCTTTTTTTGCATGAATCTATCGTAATGACGTTTTGTCTAAAGACGCTTGAGGGGCGAAATCGACAGGACTAACTGCTTCTCGGACTGCCCCTCGTCAAAGCGTACGAAGGCCCGAGTCCGGTCACCTTCTCCGGCCACGCTCAAGACGGTACCCGGGCCAAACCGGTCGTGAATAATTCGGTCACCACTGCGTAACCCCAGCTGCTCGGCCCCGAAACCACGAGCCTCTTGGGGGGTGGCCGCCCCGAAAGCTCGACCCGCGGTGAAGTCACTCGAACGACCTTCGAAGCCGTAATCAGTATCACTAAAGCTGCTGCGTCGCATGGGCTTAACGACTGAACACTCCTCACAGAGTTCCTCGGGCACTTCATTCCAGAACCGACTGGTGATCGCATCCATGCGACGGCCCCACATCGTGCGGCTCCAGGCATGGGTCAGCGAGAGGTGGCGCATCGCTCTCGTGATGCCGACGTAGCAGAGCCGTCGTTCTTCCTCCAACTCGGCTTGATCGACAAGGGCCCGCGAGTGAGGGAACATGCCCTCTTCGAGGCCGGTCATCACCACAGCGGGAAATTCCAGGCCCTTGGCCACATGCATCGTCATCAGTGACACGGCACCCGCACTGGCATCGAGTTGGTCGCTCTCGGCACTCAGTGCGAGTCGCTCGAGAAACTCCATCATTGATTCGTACTCGGCCGCCGCGCTCGCCAACTCACCGAGGTTCTCAATACGGCTTCTCGCTTCGTCACTGCCGTCGGTGAGCAGCTCGTCGAGTATTCCGCTCTCGCGGGCGATGGCTTGAATCATCTCGCCGGGGGGCAGGTCGTTGGCAAGGGCTCGTAGTTCGTCGAGCAGGGTTGCGAACTGGCGCACGCCTGACCCGGCCTTGCCCGCGACGCCGGCCTCCTCCGAAAACCTCACCGCCTCCGAAAAGGAGATGCTGTGATCGGTCGCGTAGGACTGGAGCTTGGTCAACGCCACAGATCCCACACCTCGTCGGGGTTCGTTGATAACGCGGCGCGAGGCCACGTCATCACGGGGATTGACGAGCAGTCGGGCGTAGGCCAGAACGTCCTTGACCTCTTTGCGATCGTAGAAACGGAGCCCCGAAATCACCCGATAGGGCACGCCCGCACGAATGCACTGTTCTTCGAGCACACGACTCTGCGCATTAGTTCGATAGAAAATCGCTATTTCGCGCCACTCGATGTTGTACTCATTTCGGAAACGACGTAACTCGGAGACGACCCAACGTCCTTCGTCGTACTCATCCTCACCGGCGTATCGACGAATCTTGTCACCTCGACCCCGTTGCGTGAAGAGGTTCTTAGGGATGCGAGATTCGTTCCGATCGATTACGGCGTTGGCCGCATCCAAGATTGTCTGCGTGGAACGAAAGTTCTCTTCAAGCAAGACAGTGGTGGTGTCGGGGTGGTGTTGAGCGAACAGCAGAATGTTGCGAACATCGGCCGCTCGGAATCGATAGATCGATTGGTCGGCATCGCCAACGACACAGATATTGCCATGGTGCTCGGCCAGAATCTCCACGAGCTTGTTCTGCACTCCGTTGGTGTCTTGGAATTCGTCAACCAGAACGTGGCGAAACTGACGCTGATATCGCTGGCGGACTTCGGCATCTTTTTCCAGCATGCGAACGGCGTTAAGTAGCAAGTCATCGAAGTCCATAGCGTTCGCACGTCGTAGGGAGTCTTCGTAGCGTTGGTAGATCTTGGCCACCATCTCGCGCTTGGGATCGGCATCGACTTCGAGGTAAGCCGTCGGGGACTGCATGGCGTTCTTGGCCGCCGAGATCATGGCCAAGACTGAACGCGGCTTCGTCGCCTTCACGTCGATGCCCAAGTCCTTCATAATCCGCTCAACTTCGCTGCGGCTCTCGTCGGAGTCATAGATTGTAAATCCAGGCTCAAAACCCAAGACGCCGGCGTTCGCTCGCAGTAAACGCAGACAGGCGGAGTGGAAGGTTTGGACCCACATACGTTCCGAACGGCTGCCCACCAATTCGGCGACTCGACGCTTCATCTCGTCCGCGGCCTTATTGGTAAAGGTGATGGCAAGAATTTCCCACGGAGCCACGCGGTCGACTTCGAGGAGGTAGGCAACTCGGCGAGTTAGGACGCGGGTCTTACCGGAGCCGGCTCCGGCCACCACCAGTAGAGGACCACCAGGATGCGTTACCGCTTGGCGTTGCGGTTCCGTGAGGTCATCAGTGAGACGTGCGGCGTCAAGAAAGGGAGCCGGAGACTGGTCGCCCCATAGCTCCGCATCACTAAATGAGCCTTGGCTCACTCCCACTCAATCGTGCCTGGTGGCTTGCTCGTTACGTCCAACGCAACGCGATTCACTCCCGGCACTTCACGAATAAGACGGTTCGAGATTGATTCAATCACGTCGTAGGGCAGGCGAGCCCAGTCGGCCGTCATGGCGTCGTCGCTCGTGACGGCGCGAATGATGATTGGATACGCGTAAGTTCGGCCATCGCCCATAACGCCCACTGTACGGACCGCCGGTAACACGGCGAAGCTCTGCCACAGTTTTCGGTAGAGTCCGGCCTTGCGAATTTCATCCACCACGACGTAGTCGGCCGCTCGCAGAATCTCGGCCCGCTCGCGAGTTACTTCGCCGATAATGCGCACTCCGAGCCCAGGACCAGGAAAGGGCTGACGCCAGACGATTTCACTAGGGAGGCCCAGCTCTTCGCCAACCTTACGAACTTCATCCTTAAACAAGGTGCGCAGTGGTTCAATCAAGTCGAAGGAAAGGTCGTCAGGGAGACCACCAACGTTGTGGTGACTCTTGATATTTGCGGCGTGACCCGAACCTGATTCGATGACGTCGGGATACAGCGTTCCTTGGACCAAGAAGCGGGGCCCTTCGCCACCAGCGCCGAGTTCACGAGCGACGGCTTCAAACTCCCTAATGAAGAGTTCACCAATGATCTTGCGCTTGCGTTCGGGGTCCGTCACGCCGGCGAGGGCGTCGAAGAAACGGTCCTGAGCCTTGACGTGAATCAACTCGACACCGAACTGCTTGACGAATGTCTGCTCAATCTGCTCGCCCTCGTTCGCCCGCATCAGTCCGGTATCCACAAAGACGCACGTCAGCTGCTTGCCAATAGCCCGCGTCACCATGGCGGCCGCGACAGCCGAGTCAACGCCACCGGAGAGGGCACACAACACGCGCTCGGAGCCAACTGTTTCGCGAATAATCGCCACCTGATCATCGATGATGTTGGTATTTGTCCACGAGGCAGGCAGGGCCGCTAGGTGGTGGAGGAAGTTTTCGATGATGTCTTGCCCGAAGTCACAGTGCGCAACCTCAGGGTGGTACTGCACGGCGTAGAAGCGGCGGGCGTTGTCTTCCATAGCGGCGACCGGGGCCAGGGGCGTGGAGGCCGTGGCGACAAAACCTTCCGGTACTTGCGTGATGGCGTCACCGTGGCTCATCCAGCTGTCCGACGCCTCGGGTACCTCCGCTAGGAGATTGCTAGTGCCGGTGCGGGTAAGCGTGGTTCGACCGTACTCACCACCCCCGGTCGAGGTCACGACCCCACCGAGCTGCTGAGCCATGAGTTGGGCTCCGTAACAGATACCTAGAATTGGAATGCCGAGCTCGTAGATGCCGGGATCGAGTGAAGGTGCCGGACTCTCATACACCGACTTGGGACCACCGGACAAGATGATGGCCCCAGGAGCTTGACGGCGCACTTCTTCGGCGCTAACTGAGGCCGGCACAATCTCGGAAAAAACGTGAGCCTCTCGGACGCGACGCGCAATCAGCTGCGCGTACTGCGCCCCAAAGTCAACTACGAGAACGGTTGAGCTCAATGGCCCATGCCGACGCCCTGCGCGCGCTGGAGCTGCTTTCCTTCAGTTTGCAGAGATGGGGCGAGCATGATCTCAGCCTTTTGGAATTCCTTCAGTGTCTCGTAGCCACACGTAGCCATCGAAGTGCGAAGCGCGCCGAAGAGATTCATACGACCATCGTTTTCCGTGGCGGGGCCGAGGAGAATTTCACGAAGCGATCCACGAACTTCGGTGCGCACGCGGGCGCCGCGAGGCAACGTGGGGTGGAAGGTGGCCATGCCCCAGTGGAAACCACGGGCCGGTGCTTCGAGGGCACTGGAGAGTGGTGAGCCGATCATCACCGCGTCAGCGCCACAGGCAATGGCCTTGGCAACATCGCCGCCCTTGCTCATACCGCCGTCGGCGATGACGTGGACGTAGACACCCGTTTCGTCGAGGTGACGCATACGAGCACCAGCAACGTCAGCAATAGCCGTCGCCTGAGGAACACCGATGCCAAGAACACCTCGGGTGGTGCAGGCATTGCCAGGACCAACGCCCACGAGCACGCCCACGGCGCCCGTGCGCATCAAGTGCAAGGCCGCCTGGTAGCTGGCGCAGCCGCCGACGATGGTCGGGATTTCGAATTCACGAATGAAGCTCTTCAGGTTGAGTGGCTCGACCGTCTTACTTACGTGCTCGGCCGAAACCACAGTGCCCTGAATAACCAGAATGTCCAACTCGGCGTCGGCGATGGCCTTGGCCATCCAGTTCGTACGCTGCGGCGTCACTGAGGCTGAAGTCGTAACGCCGGCGGCCTTCATTTCACGAATGCGCTGCGTAACGAGTTCCAACTTGATTGGCTCGAGATACATCTGCTGCATCCGGGCCGTCGCCTTGTCGTTGTCGAGCTCTCGGATTTCATCAAACAGTGGCGTCGGGTCGTCGTAGCGAGTCCATAGTCCTTCGAGATTCAAAACACCGAGCCCACCGAGCTTGCCGATTTCAATTGCGGTAGCGGGAGAAACAACGCCGTCCATAGCGGAGGCGAGGAGGGGAAGTTCGAATTTGTACGCGTCGAGCTGCCAGGCAATGTCGACGTCTTCGGGGTCGCGAGTTCGGCGAGAGGGCACAATCGCAATGTCGTCAAAACCGTACGCTTGTCGTGCCGACTTGTAAATGCCGATCTCTACCTCAGCCACACTGACCTCCATTACATACCGCCACCGGGGCGTCGCGGTGGCAACAATCTACTTGACGACTGGTCACCTCGCACCGGCCCTAGTGGTACATGCGGGCATATTCGGAGGAATACACGACGTGATAGTTGTCGTCGAAGTACTTCTGTGGCGTCACATAAATCGTGGTGTGGTGAGAGTTCTTAGTTTCCCCACGAGAACGGTGGTAAATCAGGTTGACCTTAGATTCGTAGACGAATGCTCGCCAGTCCAAGATGTTTGGGGCGTAGCCGGCAAGGAGGTTGTACTTACCCGGGGCGTCCAGGAAGACAAGCTTGCCGTACTGGTCCGTCTGAATGAGATTGTTCTTAGGAATGTGAGCCTGAGCCCAAAGGGCCGCGTTGTACTCAGCCGCGGAAACAAGTAAACGCTCAGAATCCTCGCTCTGGCCGACAATCGACAAGGGTGCGCCTCCCCCGATGAGGAAGCGTGAAAGACCAAACACGTCGAACATCGCAAGAACCATCGCGGAGATCACAACTGTACCTGTGAGTTTGGGGCGCCAGCGAATAGACCGCATAATCGCAACCGCCAAGGGAACGGAGAAGTAGAGGTTCGAGAGGAGCGCTCCGCGTTCGGGGTTATAGAACTGGCTCAAGGTGCCCGAGAACCGGAAGAGAATGGCCGCGGAGAGGGCGGCGACACCAAGGGCGAAGAGGTCTTCTTCTGTGCTGTAACGCTCAGGCTCCCGTTTCCACAGGTAGAGCAGGTACGGGACCGACAGCGACAAGGAAACGTTCACTAAGTCGGACTTCAAAACGGTGATTTTGTCCCAGATGTCAGACAGACCGGGCGCAACACCCTTCAGGGTCGGCACCGCGGTGTCCTGAAGGATATAGGTGCGGCCCTCCCGCAGGACTTCAAGCTGGGGAACCAGTATCTTCAACGAAGTCAGAATTTCACTCTGGTATTGCTCGACCGGAACTTTCTTGATTCCGTTCGACGCGGAAAGGGCGAGGCCGGACGACACGATTCGGTTCGACGGTTTGACAAGGGCATTGTTATGGGTGATCAGGAGATTCCAGGTGACTGCTGCAATCAGCGTGCAGATCACTGGACCGAAGGTAATGACAGTTTCTCTTCGATTTTTTCGTTTGAAGCCCGTCGCGATAAAAGTGACCATCCACGCCATCAACAAAATCGAGGCTTGGAAGTAGGCCGTCGAATAGTGCGTAAAGGAGAGGCTGATACCCATCACTACGAAGGAGAGGCGCTGATTTCTTGTCCCAATGTTCTCGCCCAAGATCACCACCATGCTCGTCAGGAGCACAAACGCAAGGGCCTGACGGCCCAAAGTCGCCATCTGCTGGGGATAAGCAATCGAACCAATGACGAGCAGACCGGACGTAGCCGTAGCGGCACCGTCGGTAGCGACTCGACGTACCGAGAGGAAAATACCCAGCGGTACTAACGCCAAGAGTGCCGAGAAGACCGCCTTGAAGATCCAGATGAAAGTAACCCCGGAAAGTGAATGTAGCTGAACGGGGAACGAAGTCAAGGACAGCATCGAGGCATAGGCCGAGTGGTCGGGCGGGACTATCCAAATACCTCGATTGAAAGTCTGCATGCAGACCCCGTACTCCTGCTGAATATCGAAGCCGGCGAGATGTTCGGAACGAAGCGAATATGACCACACCACAGCCAGAGATATGGAGTAGATCAGCGCTGAGATCGGGAAGCGAACGTCACGGCGCCAGGTGACAATCGAAGTAAAGACGAGGAGTCCAACGATGACGATGAAATTTATGACGGTGACATCGTTGCTATGTCCTCCATTGAGACGGAATGCACCAATCGCAGCGACAATAGGAAAGACTAAAAAGATTGAGGAGTAGTACACGTGATACGGCTCAACACCCTCAAAGACGTACGAAACCGGGTCTCGCTTCACAATCGCACACGCGATGGTCAGTACCAGAAGAACAACACCCCAGATCCAAAGTTGGGGAATCCGATCAAGAGGTCGATCAACTCCAACGTGTGGGCCGGCCAGCGAGACGAGATAGCCCATCACCATGATGAATGACGTCCCGAACGACACTGTCAAAATCACGCGCGAGGAAATACTTTCCAAGCGAATCTTCAACAAGGAGGCAATGGCCGATCCCGGGAGTAGCAAGATTGTGACGAGTAGAAAAATCTGCCCAAAGGCATTTGACGAAGAGTGGCCGACCACTGCGACGAAGGCAGAAATGAGGACCCAGGCGACGCCTCGCCCTGAGCGAAACCTCTCCCTTAACCCCGCCATGATGTTCCCTCCGCTGTCCCCATGGGGGCAACTGGTGTCAAAAAGCCACAATACTATTCGGCAAGCTTCGTGGGCATACGCCATGAAATCAATATCACTAGAGGGACTCCCTCAGTAAATCGGCGTACTGCCTGGCTACGGCGTCCCAACTCAAGTCCCGGTGTTGCCCCCAGAAACGCTCTGTAATCAATGCCCCATTAGTATCCGCCGCGAGCCAGAATTGCAGTGCGCGGGCCAGTGCCGCGACGTCTCCGGCCGGTATGACCGATCCAGTCAGGCCATCACTGACCAAATTTCGTGCTTCGTTGTCGGGGTGATCCGAGGTCACCACGGGTGTACCGACCCCCAAGGCTTCGCCAACGGCGATGCCAAATCCCTCTCGCTCCGACGGGAGCGATACGACGTTGGCACCCTTCATCAAACCGAGTACTTCCTCGTGGTCGGCCACATCTCCAAAAAATGTCACTCGATCGGCAATGGCAAGCTCGTGACTGAGTTGCAATAATTGATCATGCTCGGGGCCTGACCCAATAATTCCAAGGGTCTCCCCCGGAATTTGCTGTAGAGCCCGAAGGGTGAGGTCGACCCGTTTGTGGCTCATCAATCGGCCCACCACGAGAATGGATGGTGCCTGTGGTGAAGCCGTGATCCAATTGAGCTCTTCTTGATCGAGGGCGTTGGGAACGATGTGAATTTTCCGTGATGGTACATTCATCTCACGAAGGCGAGTGGCACTCCCCTCAGACACCACCGCTATCGCCGATGGCAACTTCGTCGCCATCCACTCAATAAACGCACCGACAAAACCGACGGGTCCGAGGTACTCGCGCCAGTAGTTACGACCCCACACTTCATGCCAGGTAACGACGAGTGGCACGCGTCGAATTGTTGCAACAATCCGCAGTGGAAAGAGTTGTAGGTACGGCATATGGTCGGCCTCAATGACGTCATACTTCTTCCAGAGCATTTTAAACGTCGCCAGTGCAAACATCAGGGCTTGGTGTATTGAACGTCGTTCGCCGTGGTAGAGCCGATAGCGGCGACAGAGTGCACTGAAGGCAACGGGTCCCGGTGGCGGGGAGTCGCTCCACCACTTCATGGTGTACACCGTCACATCCAGATTTTCTGCCGGCCACCTCGTGAAGAGGTGTTGGTAGCGAAGCTCCTTACCGCCTCGGTGCCAAGGAAGAACGGCGTCAGAGACCACGGCGACCCGTACCTTTGGCTCTTTCATGGCACTAGCTATTTCCGGGGCTGTTACCCACGTTATTGAGCTTGTTCTTTAACTTCTCACCCGTGGGAGTAATCAGATCCGTGGTGGAGGTAGTTGTCGGCACGATTGGGACGTACGACACGGGTGCGTGGGGATAGACCTGTAGTTCTACAAACTGGGGCATACCCACTAACTCCACTCGCACCACATCAGACGTCGTGGTGTTACCAAGGCTGACGCGGAAGTAGCGAGTCTCACCTACGCCCACGCGGAGAGCGCCCGTTTCTCGGACCTCGCCCTTCAATACCGAACGCCAGTGGTAGGTCTTTGACTTTGTGGTGCCGTTATAGATCGAGACGCGGGGATTCGCGCCACCAGAAAAGCCGTAGAAGTTCTGAACGGGGTCGGCCACACCGATGGCAGTGAAGGGTTTGGGGAGGTAGGTTCCACCCGTGGCGCGGACCACCGAGTTGAACATGGTGCCACCAAAGACGACCAATACGGCCAAGATCACCAACATCGGAGTCCAGCGACGTGTTAGAAATGACAACTTCAAGCGTTTGAACTCCCGTACTCAACCACGCAGGTCTTGGGCAACAGTCCCAAGTTACGGTTTCCATACTTTACGCGGCGCCGGATTACGCGAACCTTGAGAAGGATGTAGACACTTCGAATGGCGTCCGAGAGGCGAATCTTCTTACCCTCTTGGACCGAGCGGCCCACGTAGGAGATAGGCATCTCGTACGGGCGGAATCCTAGGCGCAGCATCTCGCTAGCGATCTCAGTGTCAAGGCCGAAGCCTTTTTCTGTGAGCTGCATCGAACGTAGTAGCGGGATAGGTATCAGCTTGAGGCAAGTGTGCAAGTCAGAAATCGCGGCCCCATAAATTACGTTGGCTGTCCACGTCATGATGCGATTACCAATTAAGTGGTGTAGTGACGGGTGGACAGTGCCGAAGCCAGACATCCGACTACCAAAAACAACTTCCGCCCGACCGGCTAGTAAGGGGCGGACGAGACGCGCAATGTCGTGCGGGTCGTACTCCGTGTCCGCATCAAAAATCAAGAGGTGTGTCCCGGTAGAGGCGGCTAGTCCTGTCTGCACGGCGGCACCTTTTCCGGAGTTAACTGGGTGGTGAATCACCCGTACGTTGTCACTGGTCAGGCGCTCGAGAACGATTGAAGAACCATCGGTCGACCCATCGTCAACCACAATCACTTCGAAGGCGCACGGGAGGTGAAGATCCAGTATTGAATGCACAACGCGCTCCACCGTGACGACTTCGTTGTAAACGGGCACGACGATTGACAATTTGAACTGGTTAGGAGTACTACCGGTAACTGCGACGAGCATCGGTGTAGCCAGAGAAGTTGGGGTCACTTCCGAAATGTTCAGTGCGCTTGCCTTCACGGTCCCTCTATAAATTAAATTAAATAGTTTGAGTTATCCCACCTAACCTAATAAACAGATTTAACAGAGTAAACAAATTTTCCTTACAAAATTGTTTCCTGAGCAACAACTTCTAAAAATTCCATCAGAATTCGCGCTGTGGCCCCCCAGACCAAATCGCCAGGCACCTTAAAGAAGCAGGTGGAGAATGAACCATCGTCGGCAGTGGGGCGGTGACTGGCCCTCCACCATCGTTCTTCCGCAAATGCCTCAACGTGCAAGAGATCTGCCAATGGCACGGTGAACACTCGGTCGACCTCATTGGGGTCAATCACAAATTCCGGCGTACCGGTGTGAATAGCCACAACGGGGTATATCGAAGAATTACTCGCCATCGTAACAATCGGAGTCAAGTAGCCGACGACCGTAAGGGCGTCGGGGCGTAATCCCACCTCCTCGTACGCTTCCCGAATTGCCGTTTGCGTAGGTGTTTCATCAAATTCACACCGCCCGCCAGGAAACGCCACTTCGTGACGATGATTTTTCAAGTGCGCCGCTCGACGAGTGAGAACGATCTGCACGCCTTCTTCGCAATCGAAGAGGCAGAGCAGGACCGCGGACTGGCGGACTTCGGCCCCTTCAACATATTGAAAGAGCGCCAGCTCGTCGTTTACTTCCGGCAGATGGCTCGAGTCGATGACATAGTGGCCACGCAGTCGGAGGGAGATCTCCTCAGTGGTTAGGAAAGTCCAACCTTCGGAGCTTCTCGACCCCCACGGAGGAGGCCGGCCAGGCTCGCGACGATCGACCAAGGGAAGTTGCTGGGGAAACTCGTGGCCCGGGAAAGGTGAGGCATGTGGTTCTATCGTCATCACTTCCTCCTCCTCTCAACGTAATCCAACGGGTCATCGAGATTGAGAGGACCGGTAAGGTGGTGGTGCGAACTTTGGTTCGCCACCCCCCCCCTTTTTTTCTTGCCTAGGAGTTCTATGTCATCGCTCGCTCGCTGGTGTGTTCGCCACCGTTTTGCCGTAATTTTGCTCTGGATCGCCCTGTTCGTGGGACTGACCAGCGCGTCAGGCTCCCTCGGCACGAACTTCCGTGACACCTTCAACTTGCCCGGCACCGAATCCACCAAGGCTCTTGGTCTACTTGTGCAAGGTTTTGGTCAAACCGAAAAGGGCGACCAAGACAACATCGTTTTCCATGCGGTGAACGGCACCACCCTTGGCGATCCCCCAACTCAGGCCGCAATCACTAAGACGCTGGCAGAGATTCGCACCCTTCCGAGTGTGGCCCTTGTTGTGAGTCCTTTTACAAGGGAGGGTGCCGCCCAGATCAGCCGAAAGGACGCTTCGATCGCCTACGCCACCGTGGTCTTTACAGGTTCGGCATTCACATTGAAGGCAGATGAAATACGCGCCGTGGTGGACAAAGCTTCCACGTTGCGGAATTCTTCACTCGAAGTTGAGTTCGGTGGTCGTGCCATCAGTCATCTCAATCAACCCAAGGGCAACCCAGGTGAACTCTTTGGCATTTTGGCCGCCGGAATCATCTTGATTTTGGCCTTTGGATCCTTCTTGGCCATGCTGCTCCCGCTCGGAACAGCAATCTTTGCGCTGGGTACCGCCTCAGCCGCCGTGGGCCTGTTGACTCACGCCTTCTCTATCGCTACCTTCGCACCCCAGTTAGCCTCACTCATTGGCCTCGGTGTAGGAATCGACTACGCCCTCTTTATCGTCACCCGCTATCGCCAGAGCCTCCTCAAGGGAATGAGCGTGGAAGACTCCGTGGCCACGGCCGTAAACACCTCCGGGCGAGCGGTGCTCTTCGCCGGTGCCACCGTGTGCATAGCCCTCCTCGGCATGCTGGTGCTCCGACTCAGCTTTCTCAACGGTGTGGCAATTGCCGCCTCGGTGACCGTTCTGATCACCATGTTCGCCGCCATCACTCTTTTGCCAGCTCTGCTGCGCGTGATGGGGATGCGTGCGCTCAGCCGTCGTAGTCGCCGCCAACTTGCGGCAGATGGTGGATCGCATGAGAGTCAGCACCCCCGCTGGGATCAGTGGAGTGCCTTTGTGGCCAAGCGTCCAGTTCCGCTCGCGATAGCGGCCATCGCGGTCATCAGCGTCCTGATTGTCCCCTACTTCTCGCTGCACCTCGGCAATGCCGATCAGAGCACCGACCCGCAGACCAGCACCACCTACAAGGCATACTCATTGCTCTCTAAGGGTTTTGGCCCCGGGTTCAATGGTCCACTCCAAATCGTCGCTCCCATCACTAATGCCAGCGACCTTGAAACCATGGGCAAGCTGGCTGATGGAATCAAGCAGAACCACAACGTGGAAAAGGTTGCACCATTGCAGATCAGCGAAAACCGCAAAGTCGCTCTCCTAATGGTGTTCCAAAAGTCAGGTCCGTCGGACATCGCGACCTCGGACTTCATTAAGTCCTTGCGAACCACAACCGTCCCTGAGTACACGCTGGGAACCACCCTCCACGCCTACGTCGGTGGATCCACCGCGATTTTCGATGACTTCGCTCGCACCTTGTCCGACAAGCTGCCGCTCTTCATTGGCGTGATTGTCCTACTCGGCTGCCTGCTATTGCTTATTGCCTTCCGCAGCCTTTTGATTCCCGCCACCGCGGCCCTCATGAACTTGCTGGCCGCCGGGGCGTCCTTCGGCGTTGTGGTGGCGGTCTTTCAGTGGGGCTGGGGTGGTGCACTTCTGAATGTTGGCAGTGGTCCCATCGAGTCCTTCTTGCCCGTCATCATGATCGCCATTCTCTTCGGACTCTCGATGGACTACCAAGTCTTCCTGGTGAGTCGAATGCACGAAGAGTGGGTCCACACCGGAGACAACAAGCACTCCGTCTTGCGGGGACAGGCCGATACCGGCCGGGTCATTACCGCTGCTGCCCTGATCATGATTTCCGTCTTCGTGGCCTTCGTCTTTGGTGGCCAGCGAGTGATCGCGGAGTTTGGCATCGGACTCGGTGCCGCCGTGTTCCTCGATGCATTCATCCTGCGAACCATTTTGGTGCCAGCGATGATGCACCTCTTTGGTAACGCGAACTGGTGGCTGCCCTCGTGGCTTGATAGGAAGATGCCGCACCTTGCAGTTGAGGCGCCGGACGAAGCGAACTAGGTCGGCACTCCGGCCAGCACCGTTCCCACCACAGGGATGTTCTTGATTGCCATCGGATCGGTCGTCAGGGGGTTCTGAGCCAGCACGGTGAAGTCGGCCAGTTTGCCGATGGTTATCGATCCCAGTTCGTGCTCGAGGTGCATCAGTTCGGCGGCGCCGAGCGTCACCGCGCGAAGCGCTTCCAGCGGGGTCAATCGTTCCTCTTCCCCGAGGATCATGCCCGTGCGGGTCACGCGGTTAACGGCGCACCACATCGTAAAGAGGGGTGCGACGGGAGTCACTGGCGCATCAGAGTGAATCGAAATCTTGATCCCCTTCACCAGAGCGCTCTTCGCCGGGTTGCTGCGCATGGCTCGTTCGGGACCCATGGTTGTCGTGTAGTGGATATCACCCCAATAGAAAAGGTGATTCGAGAAGAAGTTCAGCGCCACCCCAAGTTCGGCAGCGGTATCTAACTGCTGGGGCGACATCATCTGGGCGTGCTCAATGCGGTGTCGATGATCGTCTCGGGAGTCGGACGCGACAACATCTCGCAGTGCGAGCAACGTCTCATCAATAGCGCGGTCTCCGTTGGCATGGATGGCCACCTGCAAACCGGCCCGGTGAAACGGCAGCACTGACTCGATGATGGTTGCGCGATCGAGAAGCAGATGTCCATCCTCGCTGCCGTTGCAGTAACCGGGCCAGTTGAGAGCTGCCGTGAAGCCCTGGATCGAACCATCGGATATCCACTTCAATGGACCGAGGAAGAGCCGGTCATTGCAACGTCCTCGGATTGATTGGACTAGCTCAAGAGCTTCCGCGTTCGAGAGCCGGCGAAAGGTCTCATACATGTGAGGTGAGATAACGACCCGTACCGGGAGTTCTCCCGAGGCGGCGTACGCCGAGTACTCGTCAAATACTCGACCCAGAATGCGCACGGCAAGATCCGAGTGCGTTGTCACTCCCGCGAGTCGGGCCAACTGAGCGCCGGCGTTCAGCGAACTCTTCGTCTCTTGACGCATGGCACCGACCGCATCGAAAATGAGTGCCATCGCCGTCTCGGCGAACTGCCCGGTCGGTTCGCCATCGGCATCCTTGACGACGCCGAGCGCATCGGTCGTCGAGGTTATTCCCTGCTGGTTAATAAGCAGAGAGTTGGCGTAGCCCCAGTGCAGCGAGGCGTTCATTACTGAGACGTAGTGCTCCGTGCTGACTCGGTCTAGATCTTGGCGGGTAAGCGCACGACCCTCTAGAAAGGTCGGGTCAAAGCCCACACCAAAGATGTGCTCACCCACGGGCGTGGTCGCGGCCACTGCACGAAGTCGATTGATTACTTCGTCAATAGAGGTGCAGCCACGGTCAACGCTCCCGTCGGCTCGCTGGCGATCATCAAAGCCCAGCCAGAGATGCTGACTGAAGGAACCGTTGGGCAGGAGGTGACCATGAGCCTCAATAAACCCCGGTACCA